>OCTA010001906.1_pt1 | contig 19094 bp, 14 predicted proteins | sample 1538991 | NCBI WGS metagenome assembly OCTA01 (sample SAMEA3539302, study PRJEB22396) | soil metagenome | biome: tundra; feature: field; material: soil | place: USA | collected 2010-05 | depth 0.15 m | reverse complement strand
CGGAGAGGGGGAGATTCGAACTCCCGGAAGCCTTTCGACTTCGTCCGCTTTCGAGGCGGGTGCATTCAACCACTCTGCCACCTCTCCGCTGTTGTAACTTCGATTTCCAGCCCGACCATAACAAGTCTACTGGCAAAGGGATGGGGGGTGCAATTCGATCAATTGCCTCGATGTTCTCTTCGCGGGCGGTCGCAAACCAGCCACCCATCCTCGGAGTAATGACAGCAATAGTGGCTGCTTGGTTTGACGCGAAGGCTGGAGGCGTCTCACCAGACCGATAGCTCCGGCCCACGACGCGACCGGATATGGCCATCGATCACGAACAGATATACATTAAGCGGTTCAGCGCGCAAGAGGCGTGCATTTTGAAGCAGGAGGTTCATCTCCGCTCAAAACAGCGCGTCGGCGCCCGAGAACAAGTACTGATCGAAGCGGCCGAACTCGCGCGAGGTCAACAAGAGACGTATCTCTGTGACGCAGCTGAATCCAGCGGAGAAAAGCGCGCCAAGGCAATCGCGGGCCGAACTTGCAATCCGAATCTGCACCTCGGTCGAGTGATCTGCGGCATAGGTTTCGAATGCGGCCGATATCGTAGGCGCGAGAAGCTCAGGCCGTTCAACGGCTGCTGGTCCGAGAGCCCCGTCACGGTCAATGTAGATGTAGCCGACAATACGGTCCCGATCGTAAGTAAGGTAGGGCACTATGCTTGGGACAGAGGCCCAGCACTGGTGATCTTCGGGGCGGGTTTCTCCGAGGACAATCTGATCGAGCCGATCGAAGGCGGCCTGGCAAATTGCCGAGTCGGCTCGGCGCAGCGTCACGGAGTTCTGCTCAAGCGGCCTCGGCAGTCCCTGCATTTGAATGATCGACGTCTGGGGCAGCAGGCCAAATCGGAGATACAAGCCAGTCGAGGCGAGATTGGCCGAATCGCTGGTGGTTAGAAGGGGTATCTGCCGGTCACTTCCGCGACGATCGCCGAGACAGCGCCGAAACAGCTCACTTCCGACCCCGCAGCCCTGAAATTCGGGCAAAACATGCAGGGCCGCAAGGTACCAGAATGACCGACGCCGGATCGCAAGTCCAAACCCACCAATTGATTTGCCAAATTCGGCTATCCAAAAACGTTCCGCGTCGTAGCGAAGAGCGTTCCGGCGAACGGCAAGGGCTCTCGTCGGCAACGTATGCTTTTCAAGGTCGACGGAGCGGCCGATGCGGCGGTTAAGGTCCTGGTTGGCATCCAGATAGACCTTATAAGTATTTTCGAGATCTGCCTCTGTTGCCAAACGAAATTCGGGTCGCATCCCGGAATGTTCCGCAGCATGGTCTTGTTGTTTTGGGGAGGCGTCCACGGAGGAACTGTAGCACATGCGTCTCACTGTATACGATATACAATGCAGGTCAAGTAGAAAAAATCGGTTGTTCAAAGGTAGTATTCTGTATACAATCGACAGCGAATGGGGAGCACGGCATTGAAAGGGTTCCCTTCAGGTGAAGTCACGGGAAGGGAGACGCGACTCTCTGCCCAACTTCTGAGAAAAGAGACTCTGATGAAAAGAAACGATTTTCGAGGGATCATTCCTCCACTCATTACTCCACTCACGCCTGACGGGGACGTTGACGTCGCGTCCCTGAGGAGATTGGCGCGTTACGTAGTCGACGGTGGCGTGGACGGGCTCTGGGTGCTGGGTGCAACCGGGCAATTCCATACGCTCACCGAGCGCCAGCGTGATGTAGTGACCGACACAGTGATCGATGAAGCGAATGGGAAGGTCCCGGTCTTGATCGGTTGCATCGACAGCGGCCCTGACAGGTGCATCGAGCGCGGAAAGCGGGCAAAAGCATCCGGTGCCGATGGAATCTTTGCGACCGCTCCGATCTACGACAAGGTGACCCAGGTGGAGGTGTTGGCGCATTTTCGTTGGATCCACGAATGCATTGATTTGCCGTTGGTTGCGTACGACGCATCCTACGCTACGCAAACTCCCATGGAGATTTCGACGGTTGTCGAACTGGCCGAGGAAGGTACATTGGTTGGAATCAAGGACTCGGCTGACTTCTCCGACTTTCCACACCTCCTTGCTCAGCTCCGACATCTGCCAGAGTTCAGCGTGCTGACCGGTCACACGTGTTTGGCCGACGCTGCCTACTTACTTGGTGCAGCAGGTTGTGTTCCTACGCTTGGAAATCTCATTCCGTCGACATATGCGAAAATCCGGGAAGCCGCAAAACGGGGCGAATGGGCCGCCGCGAGAAGGTCTCAGGATGAAGCGGTCTCGCTGCATAATGTTCAGCGTTGCTGGGAGCCCGCTTCGATTGCGATTGTTGCAAAATCCCTGGGGCTATGCAAAACAGTTCTCAAACTCCTCGGAGTGATCGAATGTTCTAACCCGGGACGCCCGTATCCAAGCCCAACACCGGAACAGGAAGATCGGGTTCGAATTGAGCTGGAACGCCTGGGAATGCTCAGATCGGAATCAGCGCTGTCGAGCCCAAGCGGTCGATGACTGCTATTCCGCCCGATGCCAGCGGTCCAGTGGATGCGGCGAATAGAATGACCCTGATTCCTGAGTTCTCTTCTCGGTCAAGCATTATCGTGGGCGAACGCGCCTATAGGCTCACGGGCATTGAGCAGATGCTTACACCAGTCCTGATTATCTTGCTGGACATGGTGGATTCAAACATCGCTGCAACGATCAAAATCGCTGGCGGTGATCCAAATCGTCTGCGGCCGCACATCAAGACGGCCAAGCTGCTCAGAGTTGTGCGCCGCTACGTCGAGTCTGGAATCCTGCAGTGCAAGTGCGCGACTACGCTTGAACTCTCAGTCGCCTGCGAGGCAGGGATGCGGGACGTACTGGTCGCGTACCCCATGGTAGGGGCCAATGCACATCGCGTACTGGAATTGAGCGCGCGCTATCCTTCCGCAACGATTTCGGTGCTCGTGGATCATCCAAAACAGATTCAGGAGTGGGATCCCTCCATTGGCATTTTCATCGACGTGAATCCGGGTATGGATCGCACTGGCATCAGCCCGGAGCACGTGAACGAAGTGTTGGAAATGGCGCACGCGATTACCGATTCCGGACGAACCTTCCGGGGGTTGCATTACTACGATGGTCATCTGGGTTCGCTGGACCCTGACGAGCGCCGGGTGCAGGCTCTCAAAGGCTATGAACAACTGGCCCGGTTGGCCGAAGCGATCAAAGACGCAGGCATCGAAGTCGGCGAGGTCATCACCTCCGGCAGCTCCGTGTTTCCGTTTGCCAGCACATATGCGCCGCTGCTGACCGAGGTTTTTACTCTCCGCGTTTCGCCGGGTGCGGCCATCTATGGCGATCTCACAGTGCAGCATCAACTGCCTCAGTATGGCTACCGTCCGGCTGCACTGGTGGCGACCAGGGTGGTCAGTCATCCGCGACCGGACCTCGCGACATGCGATGCCGGGGTGAAGGCCGTTGCCGTGTTCGCGGGCCTTCCGAACTGCGCTGTTCTCGGCAGGCCGGAGCTGGTTCCGCAAAGAATGTCGGAGGAGCATCTGACGCTGCAGGCGCCGGCAGGAGCGGCACTCCCGGAGATCGGGGAGATTCTCTATCTCATTCCCCGCCACGCCGGGCTGACGGTGAACAACTTCGATGAGGCGCTGGTTGTTTCTTCCGATGGCGGCAATGTTCTCGAGCGCGTCACGGCACGGGGGCACGAATCTCCCACTGCTGCCGGCAGTTGAATTCAACAATTCGATTACAGGAGTGGAGAGAACATGATCGCGAAGATTCGCACCTTCAGCGCCGTCGCATTGGTGATGGCGGTAGCGCCGCTTACGATGGGCTCGCCCAAAGCGGATACGGCCGTGTGGCAGCGGAGCGATCTGCAGAAGATCGAGGGAAAGCTCGCGCACGAGCTCGATCAAGAGAAGTCGGCCTCAGAGACGCTTGGCGAGTACGGCAATCATCATGTGGAGATTGCCCACCGCGAAGCCACGGGAAGCGCCGAACTGCACGAAACGCAGAACGATGTCTTCTTCATCTTGAGCGGCGAAGCGACGCTGATTCTGGGCGGGGTCCTCGTCGATCCTAAAACAACCGAGCCCCACGAAGTCGAAGCAAAATCAATTAAAGGCGGGACCAAAACGAAGTTGATCGCCGGCGATGTTGTACACATTCCGTTCAAGGTGCCGCACCAGCTTGTGTTGGAAAGCGGCAAGCAGATTACCTACTTCGTGGTGAAGATCAACGCTCAATAAACGTAACGATCTTGCCTGAGCACGAACGATCCCGCGGGCAGATTATGCCGGAGGATCCTTGTAAGCGACACACTCGATTTCCACCTTGCAATCAACGGCCATGCTCGAGACAACGCACGAACGTGCGGGTGGATGTCCGCCGAAGAACTCGCGAAAGACCACGTTGAAGGCGCCAAAGTCCCGCGGATCTTCGAGCCACACTCCGCACCGGACCACATGTTCCGGTCCGTAACCCGCCTCACTCAACACAGAAAAAAGATTGCGAATCGCTTGCCGCGCCTGAACGGTAATGCTGCCGGCGACCAACACGCCCTCTGCCATCGGCACCTGGCCCGATACATAGAGCCAGCCATTGGCCTCAACGGCTCGTGCGATGGGAAGCGACGACGCACCCGCTTCAGGTCCGTACCGTTTCACACTCATATTTGCCTCCGCATTTCACTCCATTCGAGATTCAGAAGAAAGTCTGCACGATGTTGACAACCCGATATTCGCTGTCGATGATCGGAATGGTCCGCCATCGGTCGAAGGTAAGGCAGGGATGCGATATGTCGAAGGCGATCATATCGCCGACGCGCACGTCGTCGCCCGCAGCGATCTCGAGATAAGCGTGCTGATCCATCATTTTTGTTAGCTTCCAGTGCGACGGCACGGATTGGGGCTGCTGGTTGGCTGGCCTGAAATGCAGGGTCGGCATCGGAAGGCCGAGATCGAATGAAGCGTCGCGTTTGCCGATGCCGACGATGGCTCGTGTCTCTTCAGGAACAGACTGGACGTAGGCCCAGACCTGGAGAGCCGGTTGAAGGCCCTGCAACATCCGGCGAGCGACAGGGTTGCGCTCGAGAATCCTGGCGTGGGCCTCGCGATAAAAGCCGGCATCGTGGGTGAGATAACAACCTGGCCGTAGAACGATTTCGACCGGTTGCGGAAACTTGGCGCCCGAGAGGACTTCCGCAACGACGTCGAACCAGGCCGAGCCGGCGCCTGAAATGATTGGGGGCTTGCGATCGATCCGGCGCTCCGCCATCAGCCGCGTTGTGATCGTGGCCACGTGCTCAAGAAACGTGCGAATCGTGGGTTCGTCGTCGAGGATTCCCTCATAGAACTCGACGCCGTCTAGCACCACCACGCCGTTCGATGCGGACACGGCATCGAGCACGGCCTGCAACTGCTCCTCGTCGCGCACACCGCTGCGCCCGCCCGGGACGCCGATCTCCACAAGGACATGCAGATGCTGACCGCGCGTGGAAAAGAAAGCGCCGAGTTGATGCACGGAGTCGGCAGAGTCGACGAGGCAGTAGTATTCGAACTGCGGATCCTCGAGCATGCGCGCGACAAGAGCCATGTTCTGGCGGCCGACGAGCTGGTTGGCCATCAGCACGCGGGGAATCCCGTGCTGCCATGCGACGAATGTCTGATGGGCTGTGGCCAGCGTAATTCCCCATGCACCATGGATCATCTGCAGGTCAAAGAGCGCCGGCGCCATGGTGGTCTTGCCATGCGGCGCGAGCCGCACTCCATACGCATCGATGAACTGCCGCATCCATTCGAGATTGTGTTTAAGCTTCTCGCCGTCGAGAACAGCGACCGGCAGGCTCAGGTCTTCGTGCAAAAGATTCCAGCCGAGCTGCGCAAACTCGTCCGCATTCATTTCAAGGTCAATCGGCCCCAGTCCCTTGTTCTGCGGGGAGATGAGGGGGTGCCGTTTCCGCGTGGCTGTCAGTCTGTTGTCGCTCGACATGAGTCTCCGCAATGCCGGTGGTATTCGATGGGTTTGTTCCGGACTGATTTTATACTTCGATCTCCAGCAGTTCGAGCGAATTCCTCTGGAACATAGCTTCCATTTGTTCCATGTCGAGCCTGGGGAGAGCAGTGCCGTCGAGCATTTGATTCAGGCTTCTCATGCCGGCAACGCTCGCACTGACTGTCGCAAACGGGTAGTCGCTTCCGAAGAGTAATTTCCCCCATACTCGGTACTCCTGAACCAGCATCAGTGAGTGATAGAGCTGGAATGGCCTGTAATAGAGGGCCGAGCAATCGGCGTACACATTGGGGTGTTTGCGAATGGTGACGACACATTCGCCCTCATAAGGATGAGAAATATGCGCCATGATGATTTTGACCTGCGGAAAGCGAATCGCGAGGTCGTCGATGTGGCGGGGAAGCGTGCAGTCCAGCGGCGCCTGGCGGATGAAGGTCGTTCCGGTATGCAAGAGAACCGGGAGATGATGACGAGTCGCGTATTCCCACAGGTAATCAATCTTGGGATCGTTGGGATAGAACCCGGCATACATGGGCATGAGCTTTACACCTTTGAGTTTTAAGTCCTGATGCCCATGATGGAGTTCGTCTTGCCACCCAGGTTGCGTTGGATCCAGTGAAAGGAATCCGATTGTCCTATCGGGTTGGCTTTTTGTGTACGCTGCAATCTCTTCATCCGGTACCCAGAGTCCCGCCAGGGCAGCCTTTCCTCCGAAGACGACGGTCCAATCGCACTCCTGTGCTTGCGCGTGATAGTCCTCCCAGCGCACGTTGAGGTTGAGACCGGGGCCGGCGACTCTTTTTGCCTGCTCCACAAAGTCCTTCGAGAAATGTTCGGGCGAGCGAAAGAAATGAGTGTGAATATCGATCAGCATTCCATCACCTGGGGTGCGAAGAAAAGTATCGTCGATTGCTCATGGCCGACCAAGAGATCGTTCGCGAAAAGACATTTTGTTACAAGACTCCATACCGCTGGAATACATCCCGGAGATAGGCTCCGCCGAGCAACTCGGCCCGTGAACTGTCTTCACGGCTCGCTTTGCTCAGAGCCAAGCTCGTTACCTCTTGTACCAGAGCCTTGGGAACCACCACAATTCCGTCAAGATCGGCAAAGACAAAATCTCCGGGATTCACCAGGACCCTTCCGCACTCCACGGGGATGTTGTATCCCGTTACGATACCTCTTCCCATCGAATCCACAGGCTTGATTCCTGCGGCGAGAACCGGGAAGTCCAACTCCTCAATCTTCCGGACATCTCTCACGAGACCGTCAATGACGGCACCCCGCGCGCCGCGCGCCTTGGCCGCGGTAGACAACAGCTCTCCCCAAGGCGCGTTCCGTTTGGATTGCTGAGTCGAGACGACCACCACCTCACCCGGCAGGATGCTGTCGATGGCCTCAATCTCCATTGCATATGGGTCAGGAGGTACGTGGTAGACATCGGAGCACGCGATGGTTCGGGCCCAACCGCAGAACGCCTTGCAGGGATAAACCGGCCTGAGATATTCGCGCATCGCCTGGTTGCGAACGCCGATTTGATCCAGGGCATCCGAGACGACGGCGGTATAAAGCTTCTCTTCAGTGAGGGTGCACAAATCCAGATCCTCCTTAGATAACCCGGCCGTACGAGGAAGATGCGTTTCATCCGTCATTGAGTTCCGCCCCCAATCTCTTTTCGGTAGGCTAATTACGCCCCAGATAATTGCATGCAGTATACGATAGACCGTGGACGAACCCCCATTTCGGCCCGAGAAATGACTTGACAACGGGTTAGGCCCGCGCTAACGTGTCCTCCAGCAGCATCCTGTATACAGTATGCGAAGGAGCTTGACAAGATGTCTAAGCTGACTCGACTTCTCCTCCTGGCCGTTCTTGTCTTTGCGGGTCCTTTAACACTTCTGGCTGATGTGACGGGCAAAATTCTGGGAACAGTGACCGACCCAGGTGGTGCGGTTGTAGTGGGTGCCATGGTCACTCTTCAAAATAGTCTGACGGGCTACGAACGGACTGTGAAGTCGGACGCCACGGGCTACCAATTCCTGGCGGTTCCTATCGGACCCGGCTACGAGGTGACCGTAGACTCCGCCGGTTTCCGCAAGGCAGTCCAAAGCGGAATCACGCTTCTTGTCAATCAGGACTTCCGGGCGGATTTTCGGCTCGAGGTCGGAGCCACCTCGCAAACGGTGGAAGCATCGGCCAGCTCGATGCAAGTGGAAACCGTCAGCACGCAATTGGGCGATGTCATCCAGGACACAAAGATGGAGCAGATGCCGCTGAATGGCCGTAGCTTCGTCGATCTCATTGGTCTTCAGACGGGTGTCGTTCCGCAAACGTCGCCAGCAGCCTTTTATCCGGGAAATGAGCAGCCTGTATCGGGCAACGGCTTTGGCGGCATGTTTTCGGTCAATGGCGCTCGCGAGTCTGGTAATTCATTCACGGTGAATGGTGGCGACGTTGAGAACAACTTCGATAACGGGACGGCGATCATCCCCACCTTGGATTCAATCCAAGAGTTCCGACTGCTGACCAACACCACTGACGCTGAATATGGCCGCGCCACTGGTGCGATTGTGAATGTCGTCACCAAGAGCGGAACCAATCAGATCCACGGCGACGCCTACGAGTTCGTTCGCAATGACGTGTTTGACGCAACGAATTTCTTCGATCTCACGAAAGCAAATTTGACACAAAACCAATTTGGAGGAACTCTCGGTGGCCGAATCATCAAGAGTCGTCTCTTCTACTTTGGCGATTACCAGGGTACACGCCAAACCGCGGGTGTCAGCGACCTAACTCCGGTCCCCTCAACTGCCATGCGAGGCGGAGACTTTTCCGGAGCGGCAGCAGCCGGATTTTCCTCGTTGACCGGCTCTGTCAGAGGCGGTAGTTTTTCGAATGCCACCAGCATGAACCAAACTCTGACCAATCGGCTCGGCTATACAGTCAACAATAACGAGCCCTACTGGGTGCCTGGTTGCTCCGGGAATGGTGACGCAGTGTCCGGAGTTTGCGTCTTTCCGGACCAGATGATTCCGCAGGCAGCGTGGTCGCCGGCAGCAACCGGAACATTGAAATTCATCCAAACTCCAACTGTCACGACTAATGGCACGCCGTATTTTTCGAGCAACGCTGGGCAGTACGTCCTGCGTGACGATAAAGCTGGGATGCGCATCGATCTGACAACTCAGAAGACCGGCATGTGGAGTTTCTACTACCACATCGATGATGCCAACGTTAAGAATCCGTACGGTGGCGGCAACATGCCGGGATTCGCGAAAGAGTCTCCTACTCGTGCGCAGCAGATTCTCCTCGGCGACACGAAGAGCTTCGGTTCAAGTGCCGTGAACGAACTTCGGCTCAATTACACGCGGAACGCGTTGGATCTCGGAATTCCTGCTGCGGGGTTGGGTGCACCATCGAGTTTCGGTTTCGTCCAAGGAGGACTTGGGCTCGTTCCGCAAATCCCATCACTGCAAGGAGTGCCCGGGATATCGCTCAACTCGACTGGCGACAGCTTCGCGAACTTTAGCATCGTGGCCAGTTACAATGACTCCTACCAACTGGCGGACAGCTTTTCCAAGGTTGTTGGCCGGCACACATTCAAGGCGGGATTCGATCTTCGAAAGCTCCAGATCAATTCGTCGTACACATCACACAATAGCGGAAGTTTCGGATTCAGCGGTTTGGAGACCGGCAACGATTTTGCCGACTTCTTGCTGGGCGCGCCTGACAACTTTACTCAGACCAGTCCAGGGTTATTGAACGACCGCTCTACTTTTGTGGGCGCCTACTTTCAGGACAGTGTCAAGGTTAGCCCCGAGCTAACAGTCAACGCGGGATTGCGGTGGGAAGTCGGCACGCCTTGGGCAGACACGAAGGGGCGTGTGGAGACATTCATCCCTGGAGAGGAATCCAAACTTTACCCAGATTCGCCCGAGGGGTGGGTCTATCCGGGAGATCCAGGTGTCGCACCAGGGATGTACCCGGCCGATTACAAGAATTTTGGTCCCCGGGTGGGCATCGCATATTCGCCGGGGTTTTCAGATGGAAATCTGGGAAAACTCTTCGGCGGCGCTGGAAAGACCAGCATTCGTGCCGCCTTCGGAATCTACTACACGGCCTATGAGGAAATTGAAAACACCTGGGAGTCGGGCAACCCACCGTTCGCGCAGTACTGGAATAGCCCTAACTTGATCTATCTTGAACAGCCCTATGCAGCGCGGAATGGGGTAAACCCTGGGCAACGGTTCCCATTTGTACAGGCACCTCCAGGAACGACCGGGATCTGGAACCAGTACCTCCCTCTGAACAGCACGCAGGCCGTTTGGCCCCACATAGTTACCCCGTACTCTGAGCAGTGGAATCTATCGATTCAGCGGGAGATCCCAAGATTTGCCATCATGACAGTAGGCTATCTGGGCAACGAGGGACACCACTTGTTTGGAGATCAGGAACTCAATCCCGGAAACCGAGCCTTGTGCCTTAGCCTCAACCAACCGAGTGAGGTTGCTCCAGGAAGTCCCACGTGCGGACCGGGCGGCGAGAACAATACTTACACGACGGCCGCTGGACAAACGGTCTACGGCACTCGCCCGTACAGTGTGACGTCCGGTCGGGGACTGAGTCAGGGCCTTCTGGACTTTGGCGACGTTGTTTGGGAAGAGAGTTGGCAAAACTCGGTCTACAACTCATTCCAATTTACCGTACAGAGAGACTCCGGCCCTATTCGCTTTCTTGCCGCGTACACTTGGTCGAAGGCCATTGACAACCAATCTGGCTTTAACGACCTTTGGACGAATCCGTACGATCCAAAGCTGTCCAGATCGCTTTCTGCCTATGACATTCCACAGAATTTCGTCGTGAGCTACTCTTACGATTTACCGTTCGGAAGACTGGCTTCGGGAGACAGGCGTTTATTGAACGGCTGGCAGATTAGCGGAATCACTCGTCTAACCTCCGGCTTACCGGTGACACTCCAAGACAGTTCTGATCCATCGCTTGCCGGGATAGGCGGTGGGGGGACGGACTTTCCTGTTTACAACGGGCAACCTGTCCATTTCACCATTCCGGCGAAGTCTGCGGGGCATCAGTATTTCTCGACAAGTAACTTCACTGCGCCACAGCTAGGCACTTTTGGGGCAACATCCCGCCGGTTCTTCTTTGGGCCCGGAACGGATAATACAGATCTGTCGTTGCATAAGTTGACTCGCATTAAAGAGGGAACTGCGGTCGAGATCCGCGTGGAGTTCTTTAACGCTTTCAACCGGGTACCGTTCAACCAGCCCACAGGCGATTTCAACTCGAGTTCGTTTGGCAATGTGAATTCGGCTGGAGACGCTCGGATCGGCCAAATGGCAGTGAAGTTCACCTTCTAGCAAGGCTTGTTGCAACATCACAGGACGAAGGAATTGATGACGCGAAATCTGCGAATTGCAGTGCTTCTGAGTCTAGCGGCGATTGCCTGGGAATGTGCGGGACTGCATGCGCAGGCGCTCTTTGAACAGACAGATCTCTTCGTGGGTGGTCAGGATGACTACAACACGTATCGGATCCCTGCGTTGATTTGCACAAAGACCGGAACGCTGTTGGCTTTCAGCGAAGGTCGAAGAGACGACAGCAAGGATGGCACACCCACGGACATTGTGCTGAAGCGCAGTCTTGGAAACGCTGGACCATGGAAGCCGGCCTACATACCGCAGAAGGCGGAAGGACGCTCAAGGCACAACACCATGATGTGGCAGCCCCTGCAGACTTTGATTCGCAATACGCATGGGGAAGCCTATATGAATCCGGTTCCGGTGATTGACCAGACAGACGGAACCATCTACCTGCTCGCAAATCTCTATCCGCAACCGTATAAGGACGCACCGGCGGATATCTGGCTGATCAAGAGCACGGACGAGGGCGCAACATGGTCCCAGCCCGTCGAGATCACATCGGGTACCGGGCGCCATGAAATGGGTCCCGGCGTTGGTATTCAACTGCAATCCGGCAGATTGATGGTTCAAGTCTACGATGGAGTGATCTTCAGCGACGACCATGGGAAGAGCTGGAAGTCCGGAGGCGCGGCTGCTGGTGATTTCAATGAAACCCAGGTGGTAGAACTGGCCGATGGCTCACTTCTGTTCACTCGGCGACACGCGCCCAATCGCGTGGTAATGTTCAGCAATGACAAGGGTGAAAGTTGGTCCCAGCCGGTACAACATCCCGATTTGCCCGATCCCGATTGCCAGGGAAGTCTTATCCGCTACACCAGACAAGACCAGGGATATTCCAAGAATCGTCTTTTGTTTTCGAACCCCGTGAGCGGTGCCATCGGTGCAGGAACGGTGGAATCGGATCCCCGGGGGCGCTTCAACGTTACCGTCCGCATGAGTTACGACGAGGGAAAGACCTGGCCCGTGGCAAAGTTGATTCGAAAGGGGCCGGGAGCGTATTCAAGCATGACCGTCATGCCGGATGGGTCGGTTGGGATCCTCTTTGAGACAGGCGAGACTTACGATGGATATGCCGACCACTACGGTAAGCTGGTTTTCGCGCGATTCAATGTGGAGTGGTTGACAGATGGAAAAGATCACATAGATAAGGACCACTAAGGCAACACGGTTTTCCTCTTTGGAGTCTGGATTCAAGCGCAGGACACAAGGTACGCGACACAGTGAATGATGGCTCAATTGTTGGGGAAAAAACGTGACGCACTCGTCATTCCTCGCCTTCGGTGGTGGATTGCCAGCCTCCTGTTTGCTTCAACAGCTATCAACTATATTGACCGCCAGACACTGAGTGTTCTTGCTCCCTATTTAAAGATAGAGTTCCATTGGAGTAACTCTGACTTCGCGCTCATCTTAATCGCGTTTCGGATTGCCTACGCGCTGGGAGAGACAGCTTCCGGCAGATTCCTCGACTGGCTGGGAACTCGTTTCGGGTTGCTCTTCACTGTGAGCTGGTATTCGCTCGCGGCCATGTTAACGGGCTTGGCGGTGGGTCTGCGCAGTTTTGTGGTCTTCCGATTCCTCGTGGGTGTCGGTGAATCTGCCAACTGGCCCGGCGCCACGAAGGCGGTTTCTGAGTGGTTTCCGAAATCAGAACGCGGCTGGGCTATTGCCTTCTTCGATAGTGGCTCCGCCGTCGGCGGGGCCATCGTTCCAGCCCTTGTCTTGTGGCTCTACCACGAGTTTGGAACGTGGCGGCCCGTGTTCTTTATTACGGGGTGCCTCGGTTTACTTTGGGTCCTTGCCTGGAAGGTCCTGTATCGCTCACCTGAAGATCATCCAAATCTTGGACCAGCGGAGCGCCAGATGCTCCTGAATGCGAAGGCGCTGGAAGCGGCTTCGGAATTCCATGTGGTCAGTGAGAATCGATTGGGAACGGCCACCTCCTGGCGTGAACTGTTGGCTCTTCCGCAGACCTGGGGCATTATTCTTGGCCGCACTGTCACAGACCCGGTCTGGTTCTTCATCATGGAGTGGTTTGCCATTTATGTTGTATCGAAGGGATTCAAGCTTGAAAACACACTGATCGGCTTTTGGATTCCCTACGTCGCTGCTGATCTGGGTAACTTCTTTGGCGGCGGACTCTCCAGTGAACTCATTCGCCGTGGTTGGCCGGTATTGCGCGCACGCAAATTCGTGATCGTTCTGGGCACCCTTGGAATGGCCCTCCTGATCCCTGCGGTCTACACCTCGCAGTTTGCCCTGATTGTTCTATTCTTTTCGATATCGAGTTTCGCTTATTCGGCATGGTCGACCATGTTGCTTGCGTTGCCGTCGGACCTTTATCCGAGCAGCACAGTCGCATCCGTGAGCGGGATGAGCCTGACAGGAGGAGGCATTGGCACCATCATCTCCACATTCTTGATCGGCACTATTGTTGACCACTATTCCTTCAAGCCTGTTTTGATCGCTGCCAGCCTCGTTCCTGTGATCGGCACAGTTCTTATCTTCCTCCTGATACGAAGTCACGGAGTTCGATCGGAAAGATGAGTCGTTGGGTTCCAATTCGTGCTCTGCTCCCCGTTGTTGCTTTACTGGCTGGTATGCTGTCGTTCCCTTTTTACGCGCTCGACGCCCAGGTTTCTACCGATGCGACCGCACCGGCCCTCTCCAGCGCAAGAGATCATAACGAGCGAGGAATTGCCTTGGCGCGCCGGGGAGATCATGCCGCGGCCGTGGACGAATTCCGCGCAGCGTTGAAGCAACAACCTGATTACGGAGAAGCCTATTACAACCTGGGCATGTCGCTTGAGCAGATCGGCGATGCGGAATCGGCTATCTCTGCCTTCCGGTCGGCTGTGCGCCTCCGGCCCAACTCTGCTGTGGTGCATTTGGGGCTTGCCCTTGCACTGGCTCAGAGTTCCGAGAATAAAAACGCGGCCAGCGAGTTCCGGCAGGCTATTCGTCTCGATCCCAAGTCGGCTGTTGCGCATTACAATCTAGGCCTCTTCTTTGCCCAGACAGATCAGCTTCAGAGCGCCGTCGCGGAGTTGCGTGAAGCCCTTCGGTTGGATCCGGGCATAGTGCAGGCACGCATTCATCTAGGTAGCGTGCTGAATTCATTGCACCGGCCGGAGGAAGCGATTGCGGAGCTCCGTCTTGCAGTGAAGTCTGCGCCAGATGATCCAGAAGCGCATTATCAATTGGCGATAGTCGTCTGGGGCGCCCGCGATCTCGCCGGCGCGCTGGCTGAGTTCGATTCGGCACTCAAACTGAAACCGGATTACGAGCAGGCAAGATATAACCGCGCCCGCGTTCTGAAAGAGATGGGGCGCGATCAGGAAGCTTCCACCGAGATGCACGAGTTGGCTGAGCTGCATCAATTTCGCACCGGCTTGTCGAGAGTACCCAAAATCCTGAGCTCCGCGGCCGACCATTTGAAGCAGGGCGAGCCGGAATTGGCTCTCAAGGATACAGACGAGGCGCTGAAGCTTTGGAAGGACAATCCAGTTGCTTACTATCTTGCCGGGTTAGCGTGGAAGCAACAAGACAATGTAAATGCAGCGAAGGAGAATCTGGAGCGCGCCGTCCAGTTGAACCCGGATTACGCTGAGGCCTACGAGAGCCTGGGACTACTGAGCTGGCAGCAGGGAGATGGAAAAGCAGCAATCGATTCTTTGGAACACGCCCTGGCGATCTCACCGGAGACCGCGGAATTCCACTACAATCGGGGCCTTGTCGCCATGCAACAGGCCGACGCGCCGCGAGCGATTCAGGAATTCGAAGCCGCACTCACGTTGAAAACCGATTATATCGACGCACTCTTAAACCTTGGCCTCGTATATCAGGGAGAGAAGGAATACGACCAGGCCATCAGCGAATTCCGAAAGGCCGTTAATCTTCAGCCTGAATTGGCGGAAGGTCACAACAACCTCGGATTTGCCCTGCTGCAGAATGGAAATTTGAAACAGGCAATACAGGAATTGAGGCACTCCATCGAGTTGAAACCCGGGTATGCGGGGGCACATTTCAATCTTGGCCTGGCGCTGAAAGCAAGCGGAGAGTTGCAATCAGCAGATGAACAATTTCGACTTGCTCGCCAGCTCAATGCGCATTAACTCAGATAATCTGTGATGGGAAAAAGCGTTCTCTGTGAGACGTCTGGTCTTTTGTCCTCCATTTGCGCAGGCGAGAATCGGTTCGAGGAAGAAATGTCCAACACATCCAGGATGATTACACGGCGGAAGCTGCTGGCCCTCATGTCTGCGGCGTTCTTGTCGAGGAGTTCACTGCGCGGGCAGGATGGAATGGCTTCGCGTGGACTCGCACCGGCTCCTCGAGCAAAACCGTCAGGCAGATCTTTTGCGGCTCGTTTCGTCGATGTCGCTGCGAAAGCAGGACTGCGAATGCCGTCAATCTGTGGCGCAGCGGATCATACAAATTACCTGATCGAAACCACGGGAGCCGGCATCGCGTTTCTCGACTACGACAATGACGGATGGCTCGACATCTTCATGCTGTCTGGCACGCTGATGGAAGGGCAGGCTCAACACGCCACAAATCGGCTCTACAAGAATAATCGCGATGGCACCTTCACCGATGTTACCGAGAAGGCAGGGTTAACGCGCACGGGATGGGCCATGGGTGTGACGGTCGGAGATTACAACAACGACGGCTTCGAAGATATCTTCGTGACTTATTGGGGACAGAACGTCCTTTATCGCAACAACGGAGATGGCACATTTACAGACACAACCCGGGAGGCGGGTCTCCTCAGGCCGGTTCGCTGGGGCACCGGCTGCACATTTGTCGATTACGACCGCGATGGGTTTCTCGACCTTTTCGTTGCAAACTACGTGGTATTTGATCCGAAGACAGTGCCGCGGAATTGCAACTGGAAGGGCATACAGGTGAATTGCGGTCCGAGGGGGCTTGAACCGGAGTCGCACATTCTTTTTCACAACAATGGGAATGGCACGTTCACCGATGTTACGGAGCAATCAGGAGTAGGCAAAGCGGCCAAGAGTTACGGCCTCACGGCGGTGGCTGCCGATTTCGACAATGACGGCTGGCCCGATATCTATGTCGCCTGTGATTCGACTCCGAGCCTGCTGTTTCGGAACAACCACGACGGGACGTTCAGCGAAGAAGGCATGCAGCGTGGCATCGCGCTCAGCGAAGACGGTCAAGAACAGGCGGGCATGGGTGTTGGAGTCGGCGACTACGACTTGAACGGGGAACTGGACATCGTAAAGACCCATTTTCAGGGAGACATGCCCGGGCTTTATCACAACGAGGGTAAAGGTGACTTCACGGATGTCACCATTGGCGCCGGACTGGGCGTCGAAACGCAATACATCTGCTGGGGAGCGGGATTCTGCGATCTCGACAACGACGGGCTCCCGGATATCTTCATGGTTGCGGGCGGCGTTTACCCTGAGGTCGAAAAGAAGTTTCCCAACATCCCGATGGCCATGCCGCGCCTGCTCTTCCGCAACCTCGGAGACGGCAAATTCGAAGAGGTCTCATCCATCGCGGGTACAGGTGTCACTGCGCGTCATTGCAGTCGCGGATGCGCTTTTGGTGATTTCGACAACGACGGAGACATGGATATTCTCATCATGAATCGGAATGAGCCTCCGTCCTTGCTGCGGAACGATGTCACCGGCGAAAATCACTGGCTCAAGATCAAGCTGGTTGGAGTGAAATCCAATCGCAGTGCTATCGGCGCCCGCGTATTAGTTGCGTATGACAAGAAGCGACAGGCGCAGGAGGTATTAGCGCAATCCAGTTATCTCTCGGTGGATGACCGGCGCCTCCACTTCGGCCTCGGAAATGCTTTGAAAGCAAACGTGGAGATTCGCTGGCCCAACGGAAGCAAAGAGACGATCTCCGATGTCGCGGCTAACCAGTTCGTGGTCATCCAGGAAGGGTCTGGGGTTATTACATCGCAGAAGTTTCCGGTCCCTCCGCATGGGAGCCGGCATTCGTGATGGCATCGCACACTTCTGCCGAGCCGTCGCGATGTCAATGAGCTCCGGCGCTTCCAAGTTTTGAATGCGGAAACGACATTCCCTGGAGCGCTCTAAAACGTCACATGAAGCGAATGCAACATCCGCGAGTTGGGCTTGTGCCGGTCCCAGACGGGCTTTTCGCTGACCAGGCGGATATTCGGCAATCGCTCCATAATGGCCTTGAAGACCTCCTGTGCTTCCGCGCGGGCCAGTCCCGCGCCAAGGCAAAAGTGGATTCCCATGCCGAATGCGATGTGCCTGTTGTTCTGTCGTTCGATGTCGAACGTATCCGGATCGAGGAAGTGATCCGGATCGCGGTTGGCTGCATTCAGCATCTGAAATGCCACCTGCCCGTCCAGCATCTTCTTTCCGCCTAACTCGACGTCGCCTCTGATGAGTCGAGGCTGGCGGGCGACGGGGCTTTCATAGCGAAGTATCTCTTCGATTGCCGAATTCAAGAGCGAGGGAATCTGACGGAGTTTTTGCCATTGCTGCGGATGACTGAGAATCAGGTAGAGGCCGTTGCCGATGAGCGAAGTGGTTGTCTCATGCCCCGCCCCCAACATCTGGACGCAGGTGGAAACAAGTTCCTGCTCCGTAAGCTTGGTTCCTTCAGCTTCAACCGCAACCAACTGGCTGATCAGGTCCTCAGCGGGGCGGCGTCTCTTTTCATTTACCAGGTCAGTAAGGTAGGAACGCATGGCAAGCAGCGCGGCCTGCGATCGTTCAAGAACGGCTTGGGGGGGACGGTTCACTCCCTGAAAGGCCAGGAGTTCGTCGGCCCAGAACTTCACGCTATCCTGATCCGTGTTGGGAACCCCCATGATGCTGCCCAGGATGCTGAAGGGCAGGGGGAAAGCGAGATCGCGGATCACGTCCATCTGGCCGCGCGGCTCCACCATGTCAATGACATCATTGACAATCTTCTTGATCATCGGCCGCATGGCGTCAATGCTGGTGGCGTTGAAGGCCTTTACGACGAGCGTCCGCAGCCGGGTGTGATCAGGCGGGTCGGATTGAAGCAGGTTCTTCTGTCGATAGTGGTTTTCAAAGGGCGCAAGTTTCTTTCGGCCTTCTGGCGGCAGATACTCGACCGCCTTTGCAAACCTGCCGTAGTTCGAGAAGTGAGCGACGTCTTTAAAGGTCGGCACAATATCGTCGTAGCGCGTAAGGATCCAGCCCCCAATCGACTCGCTCCAATAGACCGGCTCTTCTCTCCTCAGTTGCCGGAGAATCGGATACGGATCGTCGAGGAACTCGTCGGAGACAAGCTTTTCATCTAGGGCAGTCAACGAGGTGCCTGGCATCAAAAGCTCCAGAGAATCCAGGATGGGAAATATGAGAGATGATGTGAGCCAGCGTATCCAGGCAAAAAGAGCAGATGACAAACCTGGAGCTGGCTATTTTTGATACTTAAACCGATAGTTAGTTGATTGTCAACAGAATTCTGTCTATTGTATACTGAATCCAATGCAGCACAAAATCCTCCACCAATACTCGGGGCGGGCGAAGCATGACTTTCCCCGGTCTTCCGGCGATGGGCGCAACAGGATCATTGGCTGCGGATGTTTAGGTTTATGGGTGCAATTGCTCGTGGCTTTGAGGGGCAACATTTTCCCCGGCAAGCTCGACGGGTGCCTCGGCCA
>OCTA010001904.1_pt1 | contig 19109 bp, 22 predicted proteins | sample 1538991 | NCBI WGS metagenome assembly OCTA01 (sample SAMEA3539302, study PRJEB22396) | soil metagenome | biome: tundra; feature: field; material: soil | place: USA | collected 2010-05 | depth 0.15 m | reverse complement strand
GCCAAGCGCTGCCCGCGGCGTCGGCGGCCTCGAGCATCCGGCTCGCCAGCACGGCCCGCTCGGCGATTCCGTCGGGGACGCAGCAGGCCAGCTGCCGGGCGCGCAGCGCGTCCACGAGCGCGACCAGGTCGTCCGCCGATCCGGCGGCAGCCAGCGCGTCCCGGCTGACCTTCCCCGCGCGGTCGTACTCACCGCGGTACACCAGCGCCTGCGCGTACCGCGAGGAGACCCGGGCCCGCAGATCATCCCCAAGATCGGCCCCGGCGAGGGCCTGCTCGCAGATGCGGCAGATCTCCCCGTCCCATTCCGGTACGCCGATGGCCTCCATCACCAGCGCCGTACGGGCGAGAACCTACATCAGGGGCTGGCGGGCCGGGCGGCAGCCGCAGGATCAGCTGCCCGGCGTGGCGGACCAGCCGGGCAGGGACGGCGATGAGCCGGCGGCGGACGGTAGCGATCATGGCCTTGCCGCCGCGGGCGCCGTGACCCTCCAGGATGGCCTCGCCGCGGGTGGCGGCGGTGAGCTGGTGCAGCCAGCCGGCCATGCTGGCGGCGAGCAGCGCGCCCCGCATCCAGGCAGTGCTGATTTCGGCGTAGCCGCTGGGGAGCTGCCGGAGCGCGGCGCCGAGCTTGCTGTCACGGAAGATGTTCCCGGCGGTGGTGCGGTGCCGGTACCAGTACTCGGCCGCGGCAAGGCCGTATTCGGTGCTGTTCATGCCAGTCTGGGTGTTACCGGTCGCTGTACGGACTGTGAGCTGTTCAGCGGTCCGTCACCGGTGTCGCCGGGTAGTACGACCCGACGATGTCGGCAGCCGTGGGCACAGGGGCGGTGGCGACCCGGGCGGCTGAGTCGCGGCCGAACTCCTTGAACGCCGCCAGTTCAGGCAGGGGGTTCGAGCCGTCGGGCGTGTCCGCCGACGAGACGTGGACGAACGAGACCCCGTCATCGAGGCGCACGACCTTGTACTCGACGTTGCCCGGCTGCTCGGCATGCAGCTGCGCGAACACCGCCTCGATCAAGCGGACGTGCTCGGCGACGGCGTCGGGCCGTACCTGGTAGCTGACGACTACGCTGCTGATCACGCAACACTCCCTAGTAGCTGGGCCTCACCTTCGGCTTCGAGCACGGGGCAGGCACTCACGCAGTATGACCGTTCGGACGGGCTCTGGCGATCGTTGCCGAACGATTGGGACGAGCGCCAGTTCGCAGGATTAGGCCATCCAACGACAGGCCGCTACGTCGCACCAACGTCCTGTCATCGGCGTAAGGCGGTTGCCGGCGGCCACGCGGGTCGCCGCTGGTCGGCCTCAGTTGCCCGATTTGGTCAGCTTCCGGGCGCCAGGATGCCCAGCTGCCGGTACCGTGGCACGTATCGAATACCCGCCCGCGTTCGAAGGGTTGCCGGTCATGGCTGTCAAGGTCTATCTCGGCTCCTCGGTAGGGCACGGCGAGTTGACCTACGAAGAAGCGGACGCTTTCAGCGTCACCGCTGGCGGTTTCTTGCTCATTCAGCGCCAGCACTCTGGAGAACAGACGGATCTCGCGGTCTTCGCGCCGGACGCGTGGCGCTATGCGGAAGTCGTTCGTGAGCCGCAGCCAGGCTCGCAGTGACCTATCCGGTATCCGGTCAGTCCAGCTCAGCACCAGCGCTGCGCCGGTGGATGCCGGCCTGGGCCGCTGGTGGCGAGCTGCCAGATGCTGCCGGCTTCGCCGCCGGACCGGTGACAAGCCGGGCTGGCAGAATTTTCCGGTAGACGCGCCATGGGATCGCCTCGCCGCCGGGGCCAGGCCGGGGAGAGACGTGCCCGCTCAGGAAGGCCCCGCCAGACGCGACGATCCGCTTGTGCGCACCGGCCAGGTCATTGACCAGAACGTCGAAGTGCACGATGGGACCCCCGGCATCGCTCCCGGCCGGCGGCCGGCCCGGGATCCCGGCCACGCCCTGGAACGAAAGCCGCTGGCCATGCGGCGGCGGCTGCAGCGTCACCCAGCCTGGATACCACTCGGCCGGTGTCCCGCCCAGCAACCCCGCCCAGAACCTGGCCAGATCCCGCGGATCAGCACTGTCTGCGGCCATCGGGTACTACCGCGACTACCCGATGCCGGCCCGTGGCCGGGACCGGCGAGACCGCCACGCGTGCTTCTCCCCGAACTCGCGTCATTCTTCCAAGCAGAAGGTGAACATCTTCTCCGCCGTGATGCACGCCCCGATCGCATTCTCTCGGTCAAGCCAGACCTCGAACGCCGGCCCCTGGCGGGGTAGATAGTGATCGAGTATTGCCTGGCGCAGCTCCCTGCATCCGGGATCTGACAGCTCGAACAGCTCAGCCCGGCCGTGCACGGTCACGGCGAGATCCTCGCCTTCGAGATGGGTCACGCTGACGGCCGGGCGCGCGGCCAGATGATGCATGCGTACCGAGTCCCGCCCGGAGCTGAAATGGAAGCACCCGTGCAGCAAGTACCCATCGACCGGGCCGACCAGGGGCCGGCCGTCGGCCGTCACCGTCGCGAGGGCCAGCAGGCGCATGCCCTGCAACCTGCGGCACACCTGCTCCGCGCTGAGCCGACGATCATCGGTGACGATGCCGCGCAGATGAGCGCCTGCCCCGGCCGCGCTCTCATCGAGAAGCTGCTGCAGGCGATTCATCTCCGCTGGCGTCTCTAGCATGCACCGATTCCACCACACGAGCGCGGCGGCCAACGGCGCTCAGTCGGCGTAGCCGTCCAGGCGCCAGGTCATTGCTGACCCCGCCTTATCGCGTATACGACTCTGGAGACGATCGCACTGACGCGGCCTGCGCCCAGCGCTGCCGTGCCCCGGCTCCAGGCTTCGGGTCAGGCTGACTTGCCAGGGCTGTCCGGGGACTCCCTGGCCACCGTCGCGCGCCGGCGGATGTCCTCGAGGCTGTCGCGGAGTGCTTGCCAGACGTTGCCGAGGCTGGCGCAGACAGGCAGGTCACCGCGCACGGTGTCGGCCTGGCCGGCCTTACCGCCGAGCGCCTCGAGCGCGGCGCGGCCGAGGCCGACGATGAGCTCGTCGGTTGCGTCGATGGTCAGACGGCCCTCGGTCACGCTGATCCGCATGTGGCGCCGGCCGGTTTCCTCGGGTTGCTCGTCGCTGCTGCCGGTGACGTCGGCGTGCCGCAGCGCCTCCCGGGCCTGCTCCAGGTCGACGCCGAGACCGGCCAGTGCCCTGGCCGCGGCGGTATTGGGATCAGCGAGCGTGGCGAGCAGCAGGTGGTGCGAGCCGACGGGCTGCGGTCCGGCCAGCCGGGCAGCTTCATCCAGGCTGATATCAGCGGCTGGCGTGGTGCGTAGCTCCTCCGGCTCCCCCGGCTCCCCCGTACCGCCCGGCTCACCAGTGAAGGGGACAGTGCGGCGCAGCCAGCGGCGGCCCTGGGTGGCTTGCGCCGCGGGAAGCAGGTCGAGCACCGCCATGCGGACCGCCGCAAGGTCGCCGGCGTGCGCGGTCAGGATCTGCGCGGCGACCCCGTCGGCTTGCCTTACCAGGCCGAGCAGCAGGTGCTCGGTGCCGATGTAGCCGTGGTGCAATTCCTGGGCCTCGCGCAGCGCGAGTTCGAGCGCTTTCTTCGCGCGCGGAGTGAACGGGATATGTCCTTTGATCGGCGTGTTCCCGACGCCGGTATGGCTCGTAACCTCCGCTCGGGTGGTGGCGAGCGACATGCCGAAGCGCCCGAGGGCGCGAGCAGCAGTCTCGTCCGGCTCACCGAGCAGCCCGAGCAGGAGGTGCTCGGTGCCAATGTAGTTGTGCCGCAGTCCACGGGACTCTTCCTGGGCGAGCACGATGATGTGGCGGGCGCTTTTCGTGAATCGTTCGAACATGGGACCACGGTGCCTCGTCAGTCATACCTGGTCAATAGTATGCTATTAATAGGGCTGGAGGTAGATCGTGGACTGGGAGGGCCGGCTCGACGCATGGGAGCTCGAACTGGAGCTGACCGCCCAGCTCGAAGGCTCGGACTGGGTGACGCTCGAACGGGCGGCCGCCGGCACCGGCGCATCCCGTGCCGCCCTGCGCAGCTGGTACCGGACCGGGCAGATCCCGTCCCGGCTCGTCGATGGCCCGCACGGCCCGCAGCGGCTCGTGCCGCTCGCGCTCGTCGCCGGCCGCGCCGAGGCCTCACCACGGCTGCGCCGCGCCGCCGAACGGCGGCTGGCCAATGAAGCCGAGATGGAGATCCTCCGTCACCGGATCGACCAGCTTGACCTCCGCCTGGCCGCGCTCGAACGCCGGCAGTCAGCGGATCACGAGCAGTCACCGGACCGAGCGCTGCATCCCTGGCCTGGTGCGGCTGGGTAACCTGTTCGGACGAGGACTCGTGACCCAATCGCAGAGGCTGGCTGATGAATCCGCTGTCCCGCATCGCTGGCAGGGCCGTCGACCGAGCGATTGGGCTGCCCGCCGCGGCGGCGCCTTACGTGCTGCGGCGCAATGTCGGGGTGCCGATGCCGGACGGCGTTGTCCTGCTCGGTGATCACTACCGGCCCGCCGAGCATGACCGCCCGCTGCCTGTCGTGCTCATCCGCTCCCCTTACGGCCGGGCGGCCCTCGCGGGGATCCTGTTCGCCGCGCCGCTGGCGCGCCGGGGCTTCCAGGTGTTCATCCAGAGCACCCGCGGGACTTTCGGCTCGGGCGGCCTGTTCCGCCCGTTCATGTCCGAACGGGAGGACGGCCTGGCCACCGTGGCCTGGGTGCGCGATCAACCGTGGTGCGACGGCCGGGTGTCGATGACCGGCGGCAGCTACCTGGGTCACACCCAGTGGGCCGTCGCGCCCTATGTCGATCCGCCGCTGCGGTCGGTGTCGCTTAACATCACGGCCGCGAAGATGACCGCTGCTTTCTACCATCATGGGGCACCGGGTATCAGGAACGCGCTGACCTGGACCGGTCTCATCGGCACGCAGGAACGGGGCGGCCTGCGGGGCGTCCCGAACCCGCGCCAGATGGCCCGGACAAGACGAGCCTTGCGGAAGATCCCGCTGCAGGCCGCCGACGTTGACGTGGCGGGCGCGCCGGTTGCCTTCTGGCGGGACTTCATCGGGCACTCCTCCCCCGGCGACGAGTTCTGGGCGGGCGCCGATCATGACCGCGCTGACCTGACCCGGCTGCCGCCGGTCAGCATGGTGACCGGATGGTGGGACCTGTTCCTGGCCGAGCAGCTGCGCGACTACGCGGCGATCCGCGCGGCCGGCGTCACGGCCCGGATCACCGTCGGGCCCTGGCTGCACGGCGAGCCCGGCGAGCTGAGGGCCATCATGCAGCAGGACTTCGCCTGGCTGGATCACTACCTGGCCGATGGCCCGCCACCGCCAGGCGCGCCGGTGCGGGTCTTTCTCCAGCGGGCCGGCACGTGGCTCGACTTCGAGGAGTGGCCGCCGCCGGCCGCCGTGGGCACGGCTTACTACCTGCGGGTCTCGGGTGCCCTGAGCCAGGAGGCCGAGCCCGGTGATGCCCCGCCCGACACATTCGTCTACAACCCGGCGGACCCGACGCCGACCGTAGGAGGGCCCCTCCTGCAGCCGCCAGGCAAGCAGGCCGATAACACCACGATCGAAGCCCGGCCCGATGTCCTGACCTACACCACCGAGCCCTTTTCCGCCGACCAGGACCTGGTAGGGCCCGTCCGGGCCCGCATCTTCGTGCGCACCGGACGCCAGTACGCCGATCTTTTCGTCCGGATCTGTGACGTCGACCTCGACGGTGTCTCGCGCAATGTCGCAGACGGCATCAGGCGGCTCTCGCCGCAGACCGTGCCCGCTCCCGACGTCCAGGCCGGCGACGACGGGATCCTGGCAGTGGACCTAGAGCTCTATCCGACGGCATACCGCGTGCTGGCCGGGCACCGGATCCGCGTCCAGATCAGCGGCGGCGCGTTCCCGAGGTTCGCCCGCAACCTCGGCACGGCAGAGCCGTTCGGCGCGGCGATCAGGGCAGTGCGATGCAAGTTCGACATCTATTACGACTCCCGGCACCCCGCGTACGTCCTGCTGCCGGTCCTGCCTCCCCTGTGACGGCGGACCCGCGAGCGCTGCCCGCGGCCACAGCGACCAGGCCGTCCCGGTGGCGCTGCCGGGTCAGCGCATCACATCAGCGATAGCCGGCGGGACGGACGCGAGATCCCCGGTCAGCTAATGGCGTGAGCACCACGATATTTTCACCAAAACGGGCCCGTTCGCGCTGATCGGCTACTCCTGCTGAGCCTGGCTGCCCGGGACTGCTGTCGGCGAAACCCGGCGCCCGGCGCTGCGGACGAGCGATGCGAAGGCGGCCGCGTCGTGTATCGAGGCGCCACCCGGATCGTTGTTGAAGTAGGCGAACACGTCCGCGCCGTCCGGCCACGTTTCGGCAATCCGCCGGACCCAGCTGCCCAGGGCCTGCTCGCCATATCGCGGCCACGGCTGCGCTGTGCCCTCGTGGAACCGCAGGTAGCCCCAGTCTGCCGTGCGCCACAGCGGCGTGACCGGGCGGCCGCGGCGGTCCGCCCAGCACAGGGCAGCGCGGTGCCGTGCCAGCAGGTCCCGGATTTCGCCGGTCCACCACGACTCATGCCGGAACTCCACCGCGACCCGGACGCCGGCCCTCCCGTGCGCGCCGGGCTGCCCGCCGGCCGCGGACGCCGACTCCGCCGGCTCGGGGAACCGCGCGAACTCGCGCAGGCAAAGATCCAGTGCGCCCAGGTCGGCGGGGAAGGTCGGCGGCAGCTGGAGCAGCCCCGGGCCGAGCCGCTCCCCCAGCCCGGCGGCAGCGCGCATCAGGCGCCCGACCGGCTCGGCCGGATCACGTAGCCGCCTGACGTGGGTGAGATAGCGGCTGGCCTTGACCGCCATCACAAAGCCCTCCGGCGTCCGCGCGCGCCAGTCAGCGAAGGTCTGCAGGCCAGGCAGCCGGTAGAAGGAGCCGTTGTTCTCGACCGTGGCATATTGCCCGGCGTAGTACTCCAGCCACCTGCGCTGCGCGACGCCGGGCGGGTACAGCACGTCCCGCCAGTCGCGGTACTGCCACCCCGAGGTGCCAACTAGGACAGTCATCGCCGGAACGCACCCCCCTCTGGCATCCTCGCTTACCGGGCCCGCAGAGTAAATGTTGACGAAATCGAGGGCTTACCACGACGCTAGCGGCTGTGACTTCAGCTGCCCGGCGGGCCAGCAAGGCCGCGAAACGATCACCGGTGGCCCCCTGGGTCGGCCCGGCTTTTCTCCTGCTCGGCGCGGTGACGGTGCCGTGGGCAATCGTGCTCGCCGTGACGTTGCCGCGGACCGCGCAAGCCGGGCATTACCGGCTCGCCTGGGTGGGCTTCGATCTCGGGCTCGCCGCGGCCCTGCTGGGGACAGGCTGGATCGCGGTGCATGGTTCGGACCGGGTGGAGTTGCCGGCCATGGCGGCCGCCACCATGCTGATCGTGGACGCGTGGTTCGACGCCACCACCTCCTCCGACACCGCCGGCCTGGTCACCGCGCTCGTTATGGCGGTTGTTGTCGAGCTGCCGCTGGCGGTCCTGTGCCTGTGGATCGCCTGGCACGACGACGAGATACGGGAGCAGCGGCTGCGGTTCTTGCCTAGAGCGGCATCCGGCCGCACGGAAGGCCTCGTGTCCAGAGCGCGGCGTGCCTTCCGGCGGCGTTCGCAATGACCGAGTGGCGGCGTTCAACCGGCGGCGCAAGCAGCTATTCTGGCGTCCCTGTCGCGGATCGAAGCCGGCGGAGAACCTTCCGGATAAGCGCGACGGCGTGGTAGGCGACGACCACGGCAATGGCCAGCGCCACCGCGGGATCCAGCCAATACCAGCCTCCCGTCGCCAGGATGATCCCGCCTGCCGCAGCCACGCCCGCAGCCGCGGCGGCATCAGCGATCGTGTCGAGCAGGACCGCCGCGACGGACAAGTCCCGCTCTTCAGGCCCGCCCTGACCGTCAGCCCCGTCTCCGTGCAGGACGACAGCACCGCCTGCCATCACCAGCGCGGCAACACCGCTCATTATGAGCACTGGCAGGCCATTCAGCGCAGGCGTGCCGGTGACGAGCCGGTCCACCGCCGCGCCGGCCACAAGCAGTTCGAGCATCAGCAGCCATCCGCCGTTGACCAGCGCGGCAACGCTTGTCGCGTGCGGGTAACCTGCCGGTCGTGCCCGGCTCCCCGGGCGCGTTGCCAGACGGATTGCCAGCAAGGCAACACCCACGCCTGCTGCATCGAGAAGGTAGTCGCTGCCTTCCGCGAGAACCGCTAGCGAATGCGCCGTCACTCCCACCGTGACCAGGCCGGCCACCAGCGCGAGGTTGAGTACGAGAACCAGAACGAGGCGCTGCGTTCGGGACATGAGCGGCGATCCTATCGATCCTTCGGCTGCCGGCGGCTTCGGGCCTGATGGGCGGGCATGAACCAGTCTCACGACCTGGGGCAACTCGGCCCGCCTCCGATCCGGCGCAGAACCGCGGTGCCAGCACGCCCGCTCCCGTTGACAGTCGACGTGCGCCCCGCCGGTGCTCACAGAAGTTAACTGACCCACGCACACGGCATACCATTTGGGGCGGGGGCGACACTGGGAGCAGCGCTTCGGATTCGCGTCGGGAGGTGGTGAATGGCCGCGCGGCGGGTGCTGGGCATCGTCCTGGCAGGCGGTGCAGGCAAGCGCCTTGCGCCGCTCACGGCGGACCGGGCCAAGCCCGCCGTTCCGTTCGGCGGCCTCTACCGGCTGGTGGACTTCGCCCTGTCCAATCTCGTCAACGCCGGGTGCCGGCGCATCTGCGTGCTGACCCAGTACAAGAGCCACAGCCTGGACCGCCACATCACCACCACCTGGCGGCTGAACAACCTGCTCGGCGACTACGTGACACCGGTGCCGGCCCAGCAGCGGGTCGGGCCGCACTGGCAAACAGGCTCAGCGGATGCCATCTACCAGTCGCTGAACCTGATCTACGACGACCAGCCCGACATCGTGGCCGTGTTCGGCGCCGACCACGTGTTCCGGATGGACCCGATGCAGATGATCGATCAGCATGTGGCCGCGGGCGCCGGCGTCACCATCGCAGCCATCCCCGTGCTACGGCAGGAGGCAACAACCTTCGGGGTGATCCAGACTAGCCCGGACGGGCGCACGGTCGAATCATTCCTGGAGAAGCCGGCCGACCCGCCGCCGCGTCCCGGCAGCCCGGATAAGGCCTACGCGTCGATGGGCAATTATGTCTTCACCAGTGACGTGCTGGTCGAGGCCCTGCGGCGGGACGCCTCCGATGATGGAAGCCGGCACAACATGGGCGGGGACATCATTCCGATGCTGGTGCAGCAGCGCCGCGCCCAGGTGTACGACTTCCTGGAGAATAAGGTGCCGGGGGCGGATCCAGCGGACGCCGGGTACTGGCGCGACGTGGGAACGCTTGACTCCTATTTCGACGCGCACATGGACCTGTGCGCGGCGCAGCCGGTGTTCGACCTTTACAACGACCAGTGGCCGATCCTCACCTCCGTGCCATCCCAGCCCCCGGCTAAGTTCGTGCACGACACCGGCGACCGGGTCGGCCGCGCGATCAACAGCGTCGTCAGCAACGGCGTGATCGTCTCCGGAGGGCTGGTCCGCGACTCGGTGCTCTCGCCCGGGGTCCGAATCAACAGCTGGGCCCGGGTAGAGCGGGCCGTGCTGCTGCACAACACCTGCATCGGCCGTCATGCCGTGGTCGAGAACGCGATCTTGGACAAGAACGTGACCGTCCCTGACGGCGCCGAGGTCGGCGTCGACAAGGAGCATGACAAGGCCCGCGGATTCGTCGTGTCGAGCGGCGGGATCACCGTGGTCGGCAAGGGCCAGACGGTGCCGCCGTGACCGTCAGCGGCGGGCGCCCGCTCGATATCGGCATTCACTCGCGGTCTTGTGCTCCTGCGCCCGGGGTTGTCAGGGACGCACCACCGTCAGCGCGGTTGCGGCCAGCCGGAACGCCGCCTCGGCTGCCGGGGCATCTTCGATGCGCCAGTCCTGATGGAGGATCCCGTTGTGCTCGGCCTTGTCGAACCACACCAGCCCGAGCGTCCCGTAGCTGTGCATTCCCTGGAACAGGTCGCTGATCTTGGCAAACTGGCCTGCGCCGGGCCCGACGGCGGTCTCGGACAGGAGCACCGGCTTGCTGGTGAATGCCCGTACCTGATCGATGGTGCGGCCGAATACGGTGGCGAATGTATCGGAGGGGCGGTAGTAGTAGCCGTCGACGCCAACCCAGGTGACATACCTCGCGCCGGGCCACCAGGAGGCGACTGGCCCGGTGCCAGGACGGTCCGCATTAATGGTCCACAGCCAGGTGACGTTGTCGGCGCCCTGGCCGCGGAACAGCACCACGATGTGCCGCCACGCCGCCACGAACGTCGACGGCGGGACGTGCCCGTAGCCCCATGAGTACCAGGGGGCGTTCATCTCGTGCCCGAAGCCGATGATGACTGGGTGGCGGAAATCCCGGACACTGTCGGCATACGAGCGGAGGTAGCCGTCGTAGCGGCCTGCCGCGATGCCCGCGACAGAGGCTTCGGCGGGATCGATCTGCACGATCATGACAGCGCCGTGCTTGCGGATCGTCTGGGCGTACGATGTCGCGAAGGGCTCCGCCCAGCCGCTGAAGTACCCGACGAGGTTCGGCTGCGTGGCTGCCGCGTTCGCGAAGTCCGCGATCGGCTTGTAGCCAGGTGGCGACCCAGCGGCATAAACGCCCAGGTAAGAGAACGGGCTGGGCGGAAGGGTCGCGTGTGCAGCCGGGGGACGGGCAGGGGAAGAGGAAGCGAAGCGGCTGCTCGCGAAGGTGACAGCGGAAGCGGCGATCACGGCGGCAACCAAGACGGCGGAGGCCGCCGGCGCGAGCCAGCGCTGCCGGGCCCGCTGAGCTGGCCTTCCCTCTTTCTCGCCGCCACCGTAGGCGAGAAAACGGGAACGCCGGCTGCGGGCGGGCAGGCGCAGCGGCGGTGCGTCGGGCCGGATTTCGTCGGCCTTCGCGCGGATGGCCGCGCGGAGCTTGTCCTCAAGCGGTGTCATGACGTCTCCTTCAGTGCCCGGCCGAGCGCCTCGAGGCCCCGGTGCGCGTTGGACCGGACGGTGCTCTGCCGGATGCCCATCACGCGCGCGATCTCCTCGTCCGGCAGGTCGAGGTAGAAACGCAGCACGAGGGCCTCGCGCTGGCGGTGCGGCAGCCGTCCCAAGGCCCGGATCACCTCCTGGCGTTCCTCGCCGCTGAGCACCACCGCCTCAGCGGACACCGCCGGCAGCTCGTATGCCACCCCCCTGCGCCGCACCACACGGCGGCGGAGTACCGAGCGGCAGCCATTCAGCACCGATGCCCGCACGTAGTACAGCGCGCTGTCTGCCTCGGCCAGGCGGTCCCAGCGCCGGTAGAGGTCGCAGAAGGCCTCCTGCACCACGTCCTCGGCACTTGGCCGGTCGCCGAGCATGACGTAAGCCAGCCGGATCAGGCTCACAGCGCTTGTCTGGTAGAGCGTGCCGACCGTCACCTCCGCGCTGTCACCGGCATCACACCGCGGCCGGGCCGGGCCGGGGAGGCAGACAGCGCCCGCGTCACCCGGGTCATCAGGCTCCATACAAGAAGAGACGCGCGACTCGGCGTCTCGCTGCATGCTTCCCCGGCCGATTTCGATGGAATCGCGCCAGAGCAAAAGGCACGGTCATCCCTCGCGTGCCCCATTGCGATGCCGAACCGGGAATCCGGGCCAGGCCATCGATCGTGTCTAGGCCGATCCGAATGCCGCTCCCCCGGCCAGAGCTGAAGCGCAGTAGCCAGAGCGGGCCGGAGCTGCTGGAGGGGCGACCACGGAATAGGGGTACGCGATCCACCGCTTCCCGTGCAGGTGCAGCAGCCGAAAACCCGTCCCGCCGCGCACCGGTCATATCCGAAGCCTCGTATCCTCTTCTCGGCAGGCGTGTCACATGCGCCGCGGAGCCGCTGCAGGAGCAGGCACCCAGGAGTCCGCGTGATCTCGACCCCCCCGGAGGGCAGCCAGGATGCGATCTGATGAGCGCAACACTTGTCGCTAAGGGACTTGCGGCCTCCCGCGGCGACCGTGTCCTGTTTTCTGGCCTGGACCTGGTGGTCGGCCGTGGCGACGTAATCGGCCTGGTCGGGGCGAACGGGGCGGGCAAGTCGACGCTGCTGCGTCTGCTCGTCGGCGTGGAAACAGCGGATACGGGGACAGTCACGGTCAGCCCGCCTGGCGCGACAATCGGCTACCTGCCTCAGGAGCCGGACCGGCGCTCCGGCGAGACGGTGCGGCAGTTCCTGGCCCGGCGGACCGGGGTCGCCGCGGCGCAGGAGGAGATGCAGGCCGCCGCGGACGCGCTGGCGGCTGGTGGGTCAGGCGCGGATGAGGACTATTCGAGCGGGCTGGAGCGGTGGCTGGCGCTGGGCGGCGCGGACCTGGACGAGCGCGCCGATGCGCTGGCGGCCGGGCTGGGCCTGGCCGTGGATCTCGATTACGAGATGACCGGCCTGTCGGGCGGGCAGGCGGCGCGAGCCGGACTGGCCTCCCTGCTGCTGAGCCGGTATGACGTGTTCCTGCTGGATGAACCGACGAACGACCTCGACCTGGACGGCCTAGCCCGCTTGGAGGAGTTCGTGGCGGGCCTGCGGGCCGGGACTGTCCTGGTCAGCCATGACCGCGAGTTCCTCACCCGGACCGTTACCAAGGTCGCGGAGCTTGGCCTGGCCCAGCAGCAGGTCACCACCTATGGCGGCGGCTACGCCGCCTACCTGGCCGAACGCGAGCTGGCCCGGCGGCACGCCCGTGCCGACTACGACGAGTACGCCGGCACGCGGGCGAGTCTGCAGGAGCGGGCCCGGTCGCAGCGCGCCTGGATGGAAAAGGGCGTCAAGAACGCCCGCCGCAAACAACCCGACAACGACAAGATCGGCCGCAAGTTCCGCACCGAAGCCACCGAGAAACAGGCCGCGAAGGCCCGCCAGACCGAGCGGCTGATCGAGCGCCTCGACGTCGTCGACGAACCCCGGAAAGAATGGGACCTCCGGATGGAAATCGCGGCAGCACCCAGAGCCGGAGCGATCGTCGCCACACTCCGCGGCGCCGTCGTCCGGCGCGGCTCGTTCACCCTCGGCCCTGTCAACCTGCAGATCGACTGGGCGGACAGGGTCGCCATGACCGGCCCGAACGGATCCGGCAAGACCACTCTGCTCGGCGCGCTGCTCGGCCGGATACCACTCGACGAGGGGCATGCCGCACTAGGCCCGGGCGTCGTGGTCGGCGAGGTCGATCAGGCACGTGGCCTGTTCCTGGGCGGCGAGCCGCTGATCGACGCCTTCCCGGCCGCCGTGCCCGACATGATGCCGGCCGACGCGCGGACGCTGCTCGCGAAGTTCGGCCTCCGCGCCGATCACGTGCTGCGGCCCGCCGACACCCTGTCCCCCGGCGAGCGCACCAGGGCCACGCTGGCGCTGCTGCAAGCACGCGGCGTCAACCTGCTCGTCCTCGACGAGCCGACAAACCATCTTGACCTGCCCGCGATCGAGCAGCTGGAATCGGCGCTCGAGTCCTATCCGGGCACACTGCTGCTCGTCACCCATGATCGCCGGATGCTCGAAACGGTGACCACCAACCGGCGGATCGACGTGGCGGATGGGCGCATCACCAGCCGCTGACGCCGAGCTCCAGCGGCAGCAGCTCAAGCAGCAGGCCGAAAGGCCGGACCATGCCTGCAACACGGCCCGGCCGCACCATGGCATAGCCCAGCGCGTCCGGGCCTACCGAAGCCTATTTTCGAGCGGCACAGGACGTCACTGATCTGCCTGGGCCCTATCCCGGCGCACCCCGCCCGCCACCATAAGGAAGCGCCGGACAGACGCGGCCAGGCCCGCGTTGCCAGCGGACCCCGAGACCGCCGGGGAGCCGGTCCGCCAGGACCGGGCTGTCCGCTAGGACGGGGTCCGCGGTGGCGTCTGGCCGGTCATGATGTACCCGGTGCCGAGCCCCGTCTCACGGACGTCAACGTCCTCGATCAGCTGCTCGAGGTGACTCCACGGCCGGCTGAACCCCTGGAAGCTCCGCACATATGGTGCGTGCAGCATCCTGGCCTGCAGGTTCACGCCCACCAGCACCGGCGCAGCGAACTTGCCGCCGCCAGCGGCCACGCATGCCCCCGGACGCAGCTTCGTCATGACATTCTTGAGCGCGTCCGGGGACTGCAGGATGTCATGGACGGCGCAGAAAAGAGCGGCGTCCGCGGTCACCGCGACCTCGGCATCCTCGGCAGGCGACTGCACCACCGTCACGTTATGCCAGCCTTCGCGGGCGATCTGCTCGCGTGCCACCGCCGCCATCTCGGGTGACTCCTCGATGCCGACCACGCCCCCCTGCGGGCCCACCTTCTCCCGCAGCAAGCCGGAGCACAGGCCTGTCCCGCAGCCCACGTCGAGGACCACCTGCCCCGGGCGGACCGGGAGCGCGTCGACGACTGCCCGGCGGTAACGCTGGCACGGGCCGGTCTTCCGGTTGTAGGAACGGGCATGCCCGGTGTAGGCCGCCTAGCGCGCGACCCGGGCTGGCGGATGTGCGGCCGGCGCGGAAGCTGGTGATCTGCTCATGACTCTTCGCCCCGCATTTTGCGGAGCGACACCTCCCAACGTGATTCGGGATACCCCATTCGTAACAGGCTTCAAGATACCTAGGACTCGGAGTTATCCGTGTCAACGGCGTGTTAATTTTGTGTTGCGGATAATTGTTCTCCATGCGGCGTTAAGCCCGCCATGATGCTGAGGTGCCGGTGGAGGTTTGCATGCCCATGCGGAGGTCTCGTAGTCGCGGCGGGCTCCCTTGGGCCGCCCGGCGCGTTCGCCTAATCGATCTACCGGGAAATCGAGGCAACCGGCAGCGGACCCGCCACAGTGCCGTGATCAGCGCGGTTGAACCGGACGACAATCAGATCACCATCGCTCAGTCCCGTCATCTGACTGGCCGACGCGGCGAATCTCATCGGCTTCTGGCCAGCCAGCTTTGCGCTGGCAGCCTGCAAGCCGAAGACAATCTTGCCGTCGATCTCCGCGACGGGCCCGGTTATCCGGCCGGCCTCGGCCATTAACTCTGTCATTGTTGATCTTCTTTCCCCTAGTGACGGGCAGCCGGATAGCAAGATCTATTATCCGGCACAGCCAGGATCTTCCCGGGCTGGAAATTCAACCGTAGCCGGCTCAGCAAATTCTGCCATTCCGGTTATGGTCACCCGGCCGCCCAAAGGTGCTTAAGTCGGTCACGGCGGCCACGAATTTTGCTTCCTGAGCTCCGATAACTTCAAGTTACGAAATTGGTTACGCTGCGTAACTATCCGCAGCTCTGACAGCAGTCCGCGAGCCACGAGCTCACTGCCGATCGCCAGGAGCTTGCGGTTAGCCAGCGGCCGGCATTTCAGCCTGGTTGCTCGCGGGCCGGTCGTTGCCCTGCCACGGAGTGGCCTTGACGGACGCTGCACGGGGATCCTCGCGGCAGGGCGCTGACATCATGCTGCTGGCGGGGCTGGCACTATCGGCGGATACCACCTCGCCGAGGGCCTGGGCCTGGGCCTGCCAAGCATCGGACTGGCACTGCAGCCCGTGTATCCGACCGGCGAGTTCCCTCCATCCATCGTGAGCGAACTCAGAGCTGACCTGGGGCTTCCCCGGCACGGGTATTCCTGCAGCCGGCTCAAGGCAGGTCGAGGCGATCTTGAATCTCAGTCCCGCGGATCGCCTATGAAGGCCGGGATGCGGGCATCGGTGCAGCAGGGTCGACCGCGGTCTGAGGGTGGTCGTGCCGGTCGGGTGGTCAGGGTGGTAGCAGGTTCGGGTCGGTGAGGTAGCGCTGCAGGGTGGGTCCGACGGTGGCGGCGATGGTGTCGATGTTGGTGCTGGCGAGTGGTTCGAGGGCGATTCCGTAGCGGCCTAGGGCGAGGTCGATGAGGTGGGTGCCGGCGAGTTCGGCGCGTAGTTGTGCGTGGGGGAGGTTGAGGTGGGTGGTGATCGGGAGCATGGCTCCGCGGGGTTACGACGTCGCGCAGGATCGCCCTGCGCCCCCCGGCCCTCTGACCGGTCAACTGACGTCTGCCGGGGGTGCGCTTCCCTCGGCCCAGGTGCGGCTGAAGGCCACGACCGCGGAGACCACCTCGAGCTCAGGCTCGGTCCGGGGGCCGAAGAGCATGACCATGCCGGGCGTCACCCGGAGCCCGGCCAACGGATGGGCCACGCCCCAGCCCTTGGTGACGACGTCCGCAGCCATCGCGGGAGGCAGCGCCACGTGCAACGACCCGTCGTAGCTCGGGTGCAGGTGCGCGAACTCGCCCGCCTGGAGGACGAGGAAGGCGTCCTCCGGTCCGGCACCGTTCCTCAGAGCGAAGGCGCGGGCACCAAGGACGGAGATCGCCGACGGCTGGGCCGCCACGCCGGGCAGTGCCGACAGTCGGGCGAACAGCTCCTCCTGCATCGCCGGCGGGCTGTTCTGGGTGAGCTGCTCCTGTGGCGTCTTCGTGCTCACGTCCGGGCGTGACCCCTCGCGCTCGGGCAGCACACCGCCCGCCAGGCCGGGCCAGGGGGCGACGAGGTCGGAGCCGGGACCGTGCTCGCTTAGGTAGGTCAGCCGCTCGTTCAACCAGCCTGCGAGCTCAGCGAGCGACGGGGCCCAGATGCCGTGGCCGCCCGGGTGCCGGGTCGCCCACGCGGGCGCGCCCGAGGGATTGGTCAGGTACTCCCAGGTGGCATCGAGCAGCTCACGCGGGATGACGGTGTCCTGGTCCCCCTGCGCGACCAGTACTGGGATCCCGGCTAGGCGACCGGGGGCGACGGGCACGCCGGCGTCGAACGGCAGCGTGCCGTACAGGATGGCAGCGCCGGAGTAGCGCGACGGCTGGTCGAGGAGGAGCCCGCCGGCGAACGCCGCGCCGCCGCTGAACCCGACCAGGATGACCTCGCGCCCGCGCGGCGCGAACGTGTCGAGCCAGGAGGTGAACCAGTCCATGGTCTCGCGTAGCGAGTCCGCGAGCGGCCGTCCGATGCCGCGGTTGGCGAACCAGGCGAATCCAGTGCCCTCCGCGATCGGTGCGCGAACCGCTGCGTAGGCAGCGCTGTGCGGCAGGTGCGGAGCCAGCTCGATGATGTCGCGCTCACTGGAGCCTCGGCCGTGCAGCAGGACGACGAGCGGCGCAGCCGGATCGGTGCTGCCTGCGGTGAGCACTACTGGTCCAGGCAGGACAGCGGTCACGATTCCTCCAGGTGGTGTTGCAGATTCAACTAACTTGTCCGAGGCGCGGCCAGCCGAGCACATTCGGCATAGGTCTACTCGGCCCGAAGACACCGCCAGCACCTGCGCTCACGCAGCTTCGAAGCGGTGATACCCGAGCCTGCCGACCAGGTCGGCTACCGCAAGAACACAGGCTCCCGCGGTGGCCGACCTGTCGGCTACGACGCCGAGGACTACAAGAACCGCAACGTCGTCGAACGCGCCTAGCTGAGGCCGAGCTGGGACATCATGCCGACCAGGTCGTAGAAAAGGTTCTCCTCGACGATCTGGCCGTTGTCCCAGCGTGCCACGGTGCAGAAGTCGACCTCGAAGGACTTGCCCGTCGGGGGGATCTCGGTCCCATCCGCCACAACCATGGGGCCGGTCATCGTGCCGGTGAAGCGGGCGATCGAGCACGTCCAGTCGCCGCTGGCGAACAACGCCTGGTAGGGCCGGTTGCCGGCCTTGTTGTCCGGGAACGTCTTGAACATCGCCACGCCCTCGGCGCGGTGGTCCTTGATGCCGTGCGTCGGCGGCTGGCCAGGCCAGGAGACCGTCGTATCGGGCTTGTGGCGCTGCTCGAAGGTGTCCCAGTCCTGGGCGTTCCAGGCGTCGTCGAGGGTTTGCATGAGCTTGAGGTTTTCTTCAGCACTCATCGGGCCGTTCCTTTCGGGTTGTCGTGTCAGTTGGCGGTTCGATATGGGCGGTGCTGTAGATCAGGTCGAAGCGGCCGAAATCGTAGACGAGTTCGCTCGGTTGGCTGCTGCTGATGCTGAGCGGGGCAGGCTCCCAGTGCGCGGAGACGATGAGGATGGCCTTCGGCTTGGGCAGCGCTCGTGCCCAGAAGTGAAGCTCACTCATCCAGTCCGCCATCTCGAACAGCATCGACGCGCCGTGGCTGATGTACAGGCTGGGCAGCGGCCCATCCTCGGCAGTCCACGCTCCGTGCGTCGCTGCGCGCTCGGCGACAGCGGCCCGGCGCAGGTGCGCGGCGAACGGGTGCTGCGCGGGAATGCGGCGGTCCGCCGCAGCGGTGGCGCTGCTGGCACCGGTGGATGTCATGCGGGCTCCTCGGGACTGACGGGGGTGTGTGCCGGGTGCGGCAGTGCTGCCGTCGCCCCGTTTGGTGCTGGTGTTGTTGCCGATGACGCGCGGACGTCGTCGGGTCCGGCGGCCGCGTGTCATGGTTCGCGATGACGAATGGGGGGCTCGGTCAGGCGACGACGGCGAAGCCGCCGGTCCAGGAGATCTTCTCGCCTGCGGCGAGAGTGATCTGCAGGAAGCCGAGCGCTTCCAGCTCACGGGCGCGGCGCAGGGAGCCGGCGTCGATAGCGTGCAGGCCTCCGGCGGTGACCACACCGGCCAGCAGGGCCTTGGCGCCGGCATCGTCGCCCGCGATGAGGACGTTGGTCGGCAGCGGGCCGACCACGCCGGAGGCCAGGGTGCCCGCGAAGTTGGTGTTGAACGCCTTGAGCACGCGCGACTGCGGCAGCGCGGCGGCGATCCCGGCGGCGGCCGAACCGTCGGCCGGCACGGTGAGGGAGTCGAAGGTCTCGAAGTTCAGCGGGTTGGTGATGTCGACGACGATCTTGCCGGCGAGCTGGTCAGCGCGCTTAGCGATCACCTCGCCCACCGCCGGGTAGGGGACGGCGAGCACAACGATGTCGCCGGTGACCGGCTTGTCGGCGTCGGACTGGTTGAACACCTCGACGGTGTTGCCGCCCTTGGTGACGATGCCGGCGATGGCCGGGCCCATGTTGCCGGTGCCGATGATGCTCACGTGTGTCATGGAGTGCTCCTAGCTCGAGGATGAAGATCGGTAAGTTGTTGCTACAACTATTACCCTAGCCCAA
>OCTA010001903.1_pt1 | contig 19124 bp, 24 predicted proteins | sample 1538991 | NCBI WGS metagenome assembly OCTA01 (sample SAMEA3539302, study PRJEB22396) | soil metagenome | biome: tundra; feature: field; material: soil | place: USA | collected 2010-05 | depth 0.15 m | reverse complement strand
TCACAAACGGCCTTCTTCAGCTCGGCCGTTCCGCCCGCCGCCGTGTACTTGGTGAAATTCTGTTCCAGCGCGCGGACCGCCGCCTGCTTGATGTTGTCCGGAGTCGGGAAGTCCGGCTCGCCGGCCCCGAAATCGACTACGTCCGCACCTTCGCCGCGAAGCCTGTCCGCCTCCGCCGAAACTTTCATCGTGGAAGACACGCTGATCGAGGAGATTCGTTCCGCGATCGGGTTGATTGCTGCTTGCATCTTGCTGTTATACCCCTTTAATTTTGGTTTTCGATAAGCGGGCTTGCAGGCGGCTTTCCACCGACGGCGGCACCAGGCCGGTAATGTTCCCGCCCAGCCCAAAGACCTCTTTCACCAGCCGCGAGCTGATGAAAGAATAGGCCTCGTGCGCCATCATGAACACCGTCTCGATCCGCGGGCTCAGCCGCCGGTTCATGAGCGCCATCTGCAATTCGTATTCGTAATCCGAAATCGCGCGAATCCCGCGCAACAGGACGGTAGCCCCGTGCGCCGCCGCGAAATCCACCAGCAGCCCGTCGAACGAATCCACCACCACGTTGGGGTAAACGTGCAGCACTTCGTTCAACATTTCGGTGCGCTCTTCCACGCTAAAGAGCGGCTCCTTGGCGTCGTTCCGAAGTATCGAAACGATCAGCCGGTCAAACATTCGCGAACCCCGCTCGATTAGATCGAGGTGCCCGTTAGTAATCGGGTCGAACGATCCCGGGTACATAGCGATGACGTGCGGTGGCTTTCGTGACAAACGGTCGATCCTGGAACGGCGATTATTTAATTCTAGCCGAACTTGGTCCCCGCCGGGGGAATCCGCTTTTCGCTCGGAAGCGAACCCAAAGTGTCTCAGGCGATGGTGTTTTGGCGCCACATACGGCTTCCTGCCACCATCAAGCATAACTCCAACCGTCTAATCGGGGCCGTTTCTCCCGGTTCATTCCATCGCGAGCAGGACGCCTCTCCGCCCCTCCGTCCTTCGCCCAATTTGCTTCCCTTTGCCGGCGAGTGTTGACGCTAACTTGACACTAAGAACGGAAGGGCTCGTGGGGTGGCTCCTTCGATGACGCCTGGTCCGCACAGCGGCTGCCGACTGTGGCTATTCTCCCATCGCCGGTCACCAGCAGCCTATTGGCGGCACTCTTCCCATTTGGCTTTCGCCCCGACTTGATCGATCATGAAGCGCACGCCCTGGTTGTCGGACGGATTCAGCCAGAGCATGCGATCAAAGATGCGTCCGGCTTCTTCGAAACGGCCCAGCCGCCAAAGGCACAGACCGAAGCCGTGCATGCAGCGTAGGAAAGGCCGGTTGTCGATCCGACCCCATGGCAGCACGCCTTCGAAATGTTCGCCGAGGGATTGCTCGCCGATGCGAAATCCCGCCTCGTAGTGCCGGATTGCGTCCTTGGGCCGGTGGTCGAAGACGAAGTTTCCCAGGTGCGAGTGGGCATCCAAGCAACGAAGGTCGGCCTGGCAGAGATCCATCAGGATCTTGTACGCGCCCGCGCTGTCGCCGGAATCCTTGCGGTCGTTGGATTCGCCGCATCGGATCGGAAAAGGGATCGTCAGGGTTAGCGAACGGCAGCACCTGCTCCATCTCAAATTCCGGTCGCGGACCGCGGCCGATGACTGGCTTGGCCCAGTCCTCGATGGGTTCACCCTCCTCGCCCCAATAGTGCTCCGCGGGATTCCAAAGGCCGCGCTGCTCTAGCCGCAGCGGAGCCAACCCCAGCGCCTTCGCATCGAGCCGAGTCGATTCAATGGCGCCGGAGAGATACGGATTGCCGGCATAGGTCCACTGCTTCGCGGGCCGGACGACCGCGATCTCTCCGGGCACCACATCCCACAGCCGGCCAGCACGGAAGGTGAAGGTTCCCTCGCCACCCAACAGGCGGCAGCGCGCAGCTTTCTGCTTGACCGACAGGACCACCAACTCAATGGGACCGTCAAGATCGGGGGCCGGAGCGGCGGGCTGCCGCCCTGCCTTGCCCCGAGTGCCCTGCGGGAGGGGCGCAAGCCCCATCCATTTGCGATACGCCGCAAGGTAGGGAGCGCCTGGTGCGCTCAGTGGAATCACCACATCAGATGCCGCCACGACGTGTTTCGTGCCATCAGCCCGACGGCAAGTTGCGGTGAGCCCACGCCGATTATTCCCGTCGTAGTCGAACTTCATCACTTGAACCGCTTCGCCGATGACGCGGGCGTCGCAGGGCACAGCGATGTCGTCCTCGAAGGTCTGGCGGAAGGCCCAGAGCTGTTCGTCTTCCCCGTGCGCGTCAACCGTGATTTCTTCGATCAACTCGTCCAGATCTGCCGCAGTGAGATTGGCTTGGTTGTTCTTCATGCACGCTCTCCCTCGCGCTTGCCGTCCCAGCGGGCCTTGGCGCGTTCCAGAAACGAGCGCTGTTCCTTGTGCCCGGCGCCCGTGGCGACAGCTTCGAATCCCGGCATGAAGCCGGTCTTGCGGCGGTGGGCGGATCGCACGTGGCGCACGGTCTCTTCCCACTCGGCCACGAGCCCCGCCCGCACGTAGCATCGCTTGGCGCGCTCGAAGTTCGAAACGGCGGCATCGTAGTACTTGCTCTTCCCGCCATCGACGATGCGCATGCCTTGGGCGCGCCAGAGGCGGGCGGCAAGTCCTGGCTGGGTCTTTTCCAGCTTCATCGCCGCGGGCTCGGTGGCGTAGTGGCTCACATGCTCCAGCGCCTGATCAGTGACGCCGCGCACCAGATCGGCGAGACGTTCCATTTCCTTGGCCTCCACGAACAGATCCATCGCCGAGTGCAATTCGGCGCCCCTGGCTGCGTCCATGGCCTTCTCATGCCAAACCCTGCGTTCCCCTTTGGGCACAAACTGCATGACGTCCGCATAGCAGGACTTGGAAGGGTGCTTTTCATACTCGGCCCAGGCGGCATCGAGCGCCTCATTTCCTCTGCCGAGTCTGGCGAGCAGCTCGCGCTGGAGTCGGGCGAGATCGTAGCCGGCGGCGGACCCGTGCGGAGTGTTCCGGTCAAGATCGATTCCGCGCTCCACCCACTCCAGCGCCCGACTCGGTTTGCCAGAGACGGGGATGGTGGCAAGGGCAAGGCAGTCCTGCGCCGTCAGACCGGTCTCTTGGGCCAGCGCCTCGTAGGCAGCGACTTTTCTCTGTGCAAGATAGACCGCACGCAGCACCGTGCCCCAACGCCGACGGTTGTACTCGGGCTGGAGGGGTGCGGCCTCAAAACGCGCTCTGGCCAACTTCTCGAAGGCAACGCGTCCAGCCTTGTCGAATGCCTTTGTGACGTCTCTCTCGATTTGGTAGCAGAAGGCGTAGGGGTCATCGTCCATCCACGCCAGAAACGTGGCGGCCGTCTCGTTCGGATCGGCGCCCGCCGTCTGCCGGGCCTTGATCCACTGGCAGATAAGGTGCTGGGCGAACTGTCCGAAACTGCCGCCCGAATCATGGTGTTCTTCAGCCTTCGCATGGCACCCTGCGAAGAAGGTCTCGTATAATCCGGCGGCACGCGCCGCGTCGGTTCTGATAAGAGCTTCGATTTTGGCCGCGACCTCTTCAAGACCGCTCACGAACGAGAAGCACGCGTGGTCGCGGATGAATTCTCCTGGCCTGAGGGCCAGTTCCATTTCGTTCTCGATCGGGTCTCCACGCTTTGTCCGTCTGGCCATCCGAGCCTCTCAAACCAGAATATACTGACGCTTCGGGTCGTGCGAACCCGTGCCGATTTCAACAAGAAGTCCGCGCGAGGCAATCGACTTCAACCGTTTCAGCTTGGCTCGCTGGGAAAGTCCAGCGTGCTTCGCCACGGCCGCCGTCAACCGTGCAAATCCATCGCCGAAGAGACTGAGGATGCGACGGTCCGTCTCGTCCAGATGGGGCAGCGCGGCGGCCCAGCCCCCCGCGTCTAGCGTTCGTAATGTTGTGCAAGGCGCGCCCGCCCGTGCTATCTCTGAAAGCGCATGGATCAGCTCTTAGCTTCTATCGCCGCCCAAAAGATGCAACTCGACAAGCTGCGGCCTCTGCCGCCGGAAGCGCTAGCCAACCTCGAGCATTACTACGACGTCGAAATCACCTACACGTCGAACGCTATCGAGGGGAACACGCTCAGCCGAGTCGAGACAATGCTTGTCATCGAAAAGGGGATCACCATCAGCGGGAAGCCGCTCAAAGATCACCTTGAAGCGCTCGATCATTACGACGCCATGCGTTACATTCGGGAAATTGCGCGGGAGACGGCCCCGCTTACGGAAAGCGACATATCCGCAATCTGCACCGGCTTATTGTGCAGCGGTCCCGGCCTGACATTGCCGGACGCTATGCCGATCTTGCCCGTTACGTTCGCACCGAGACGGGCCGGCATGTGTTTCCTTCACCGGCGGAGATTCCGGCGCTCATGGGTGACTTGGCCGCCTGGCTCGGATCGGCGTCCGATACGCCGGAAACGGCGTTCACGGCGCATCGCCGCCTGGTGGATATTCACCCCTTCAATGACGGCAATGGCCGTACCGCACGGCTTCTGATGAACCTGATCTTGATCCGGGGTGGTTATCCGCCGTTGGCCGTCCGCCCCGAGGATCGGCCGGATTACATGCGCAGCTTGGAGGAGGCGCAAGCCGGGCAAGGAACGGAGAGGTTTGACAATCTGCTTTACCGGCGGCTGGACGCAAGTCTGGGGGAGTACGTAAGCGCCGTGCTGGAGGCGCCGCCACCAAGAAGCCAATGAACACGGATTTCTCGCCCGCAAGCAGGCGTTCCATGGCCGCCTCCGCAATGGCGTGCTCAGGACTTTGTGCATCCGCCAGTCGCCGGAGCAGGTTCGTGTCGAGAAGCCAGCGCATTAATCGTAGAGGTTCTCCCGGCGTAACGCGAGCAGTTTGGATCTGCGCTCTTCCAACCCGGCCATCTGGGTCTTCAGCCGCCTCAGTTCCCCGTTAATGCGCGCCAACTCCGTTTTTGCCTGTCGGTCCATCAGATACTTGACGCCGTGGTTCTTCCCGACCAGCGCTTCCACCTCTCGCCGGAGAAGCCGCAGCCAGGGGTTCCCGTACATCGAACCTTCACGGTATCGGAGCTGACCAGCCCGGATCGCCCCGACGATCTCGTCCTGCGTCAGTCCGAACTCCTCACGCGCGGTCTTGTCGCTGAGGGTCGCTCCCTTGCACCGCCATTCGGACTCTAAGTCTTCCATAGGCCTGCTCTCACTTTCACCTTTGTGCCACTGCCGGTGACCTCATGGATTCTCTCTCCGGCGACTATATCACGGATGACCCCGGCCAGATCCTGGCGTCGAAATGTGTGGGCGAACTGGGAGCAATCAATCGCAACCGCGCGACCGGCAATCGAAGTTACACCCGACGCCCAATGGCGGGTAACATGTGGGGAGGAGCAGCACAATATTGCGATGCGGACAAAGGCGCGGAAGCGAAGTACGGGCAGTCTCCAGCAGCAAAACGCAGGCTTACGCAAGGATGTGCGGGAGGCGATAGATCGCGTCTGGCCGGATGGCATCGTAGAGTTGTCCTTCGATCCGGACGAGTCCTATTTCTGCGGGATCCATCCCAAGCTGTCGAGAGCTTTCCACCGCATCTCTCACGCGCTACCGCTTCAAGAGCGCGAAGCGGAAGGCGGGCCGATGTGGTGGGATAATTCGGATCCCGAAGAAGATCCGCCGGACGAGCAGAGGCGCTCCCGCTCCTACCACTCGTTCTTCGTCAGCCCCGAGGGTGCCGCCTTCACATACGAGACCGAAACCGAAGGCATTACAGAGTCCGAGTTCATGACCGAAGAGTTTGAAGAAGCCGGTTGGGGAGACGGTCCGCCCGTGAGCCGGATTTCCGGCATCGGCAGGACAGGATGGGTAGTAGCTGTGTCTCTGGCCGCGCCTTTTGCGGTCATCGAACTGCCAGCGCAGCCCGCGCCTCCGCGGCCCGCGCCGCGTGTACGTCCAGCAGGACGCTGGAATCGCTCTGCACGATGAGCGCGTTCTCCGGCCTTGCCGCCACTTGACTACTCCCCGGCCGGCCGCGGATCCGGGTTGCGATTCTTCGCCGCGCGATTGTCGTCCGCCAGCAGGTAGCCGGCGTCCCGCAAGCCGCGCCGGAACGCCGCCTCCGAAGTGCCTGTCACCACCAGGTGCCGTTCGCCAACCCGCATGCAGTGCTTGCGGGTCCGCGTGTCATTGGCGATCAGCGCGGCCAGCGCGGCGTCGGCGCACTCAATCAGGCTGGCAAGTCCCCGGTCGTGGACCTTGGTGGTTCGCTCGGCGACGTCAACGAGCAGGCGCGCGACGGTATCGGGGAGCGCCGCGCCGCTTCGCGCCACCAGGAATTCGCGGATCTCCTCAACCTTCCTGCCCGCCTCGATGGCGGCCAGCAGCTTGCCGGCCTCCAGACGCCAGACAAAGTCCGAAACCGGAGTGGCGTAAGCATCCAGGGCGAGGCGGTCGCTCTGCTCAAGTTCCGAATCGGTTGCCGCGATCTCCAGGTTCGGCAGCACCCGGAGCACCGGCTTTATCTCCACGGGTGCCGGCTGGTAGTCAGTTTCCACGTCCAGGCAGTAGGCTCCGAGTGGCGTGAGACGGAAGTACATCAGCCCGTCGTAGCGGCTGAAGAACGGGAGTTCGTCCGTTCCCCACAGGGAGTGAAAGTCGTCGCGCGCCCCCACGGGTGGGATTACGGCGAGATCGATCATGCCCAGCGTGGCGGCGTACTCGTGCAGCAGGCTCAGTAGGTAGCGCTCGTTGAGGACACGCTCGTTACCGTCATAACCCAGCGACCCGTACTGTTGCTCGCCGATGTACAGGCCCCAGGCATCGCGGGCTACTTCGAGGTCGTTGCCTGTGGCTTGCATATACCGGAAGAACTCGCTGGTGGCGATCCATCCGCCGGGCGGGCATTCGGCGAGGCTGCCGGCAATCGCCTCCCGCCGGTCGGACACGGCGGTGAGCCCGCGCTTTCCCTTGCCGGTTTGACCCTTGACACACTCGATCCGCGCTAACTCGTCAAGGATCGTCGTGTTCAACCACTTCGTCCACAGCGTGCGAATCGTCCCGGCGGCCGGTTCGGAAAGCGCCTTGCGGCCCGCCTTGGTAAGCTGCAGCCGCGTACCCACGAGCTGCGCGAGCCCTCCCGCTTGAATCAGCAGCGGCCAGGCGAAGGCGCGGATCGGTCCAGTGTTCGAGCCGTGCCACTTGTCCGTCGGCGGCACTTGCGGGTAGAAGTCGCCGCCATCAAGGATCGCCGTGATGGCGTCGATCGTGGCGGCTGACGCCTTGCGCGTCTTGTCGCTCACCGCCACCTTTCCCGCATCGGCAAGGCGGAGGACGGAGAGCAGTTCCCGCTGCGCCGCTCGCTCCGTCGCGTGCACGGCGAGAGGCACTTGCTCGGTTCCCTTTTCCCGTGTGCGCAGCTTCTCATTCCACCGCTCGAACGGGCGCGCGTACGTCGGCGGCAACGGATCGAGCGTGGCGATGGCCGCCTGGCGTGGCGCCGGAACAAACGTCAGGAGGCGCGCCTTGAGATCGGCCGGCAGCACGTTGTTCCTATAGAGGAAAAAGCACAGCGCGGACGGCTTGTGGTCGTAGCTGGCTTTGCCCGCGGAGCCCCAGTTCGGATCCCGGCCGTACTTGGCGCGGAACCGGCCGGCGTCAAACCGCGACGACGGCGAATGGACAGCCTCGGCCACAGCGGCGCGCTGCAACTCATCCAGGCCCTCCCAGACCGTACGCAATCGCTTCCCGGCAAGGTGCTGCACGATGAGGGCAGCCATGTCCCCTTTCCTGCCCGGCACTTTCTGCCCAGTAAGCGCCACGAGCTTCCTGAGTTCATCCGCGTTTATGGAATCGAGCGCGAGTTGCAGAGAGCGTATTCCTTCTTCGCCGCCGTAGTAGTTCATGCTTGTTCCGATGGCGCGCTATCGCGCGGCCGCCACTTACCCGCTATTCTCGCACGCCGCTTGGGTTGCGAAACTACGTCACTCGGAAGGCGGACGCTTTGGTTGGCGGACGCGTTCCGCACCGCAGGCGGTCCAACCTATGTGCGATCTCTTCGACCCGGTTTAAGTGCCAGTGGTCTGCAAATCCGTTCTCAAAGGGTCGGACCATCGCGGGGCGTTCCCGAACCTTTACGGTTAGAGGTGCGATCTGGATACGGCGCCGATCCCAATGGGATGCAGTGTATGGAGTAACAGTCAGGTCGTGGGAACAAGCGGTGGTCGGCGGAAACGAATCGAGACCGGGCCCCCACGCGGTAAGGCCGCCTGGAGGTAATAGTCCATGGGCAAAGATTTACAGCATGAGCAACGTAGCGTTATGCTCCCGGCGTCAGTGTTGGGCGTCCTGAAAGACCTGCCGGCGGGAGCATTGAAGGTGTTCATCTATTTGTGCAGTCGTAAACAAGGGCAGCCCTTCGCGGCGAGCCAATCCCGGAACCGAGCACTCTCGCCTTGGAAATCGAAGTTCCCTTTGCGGCCTGATCGGTTCGGTGGCGTAGATGGCGCCTGCCAACTTGTCTTGGTGGAGGCCTTCAGCGTGCCCCGTCGTTGTGACCCGAAAGGAGCGAAGGAAGCAGCCATTAAAAGACATCTGATTAGTGAGATAATTGAGCCAATATCCGGGCAGCCATGCGCCAGGCCCGATACGAGATTGTCGAGGATGACGGGTCGTACTATGGCGCCATTCCTCCCATCCCGGGCATCTGGGCCAACGCCAAGTCCCTGGATGCTTGCCGGGAAGAGTTGGAAAGTGTGCTGGAGGGATGGGTGCTGCTCAGCATTGCCGATCACTCCCCGATTCCCGACATCGACGGCAACCGCCTCGAGATCCGCGAAGTCGCCTGAATGCCTGCCATTGGTCCAATCAAGCCCAGGGACCTGATCGCTTGCCTCCGTGCGCTGGGCTTCGAGCCGCCCGTGTCCGGCGGCGATCGCCAATACATGAAGGGGCGCGGAATAAAGCTTCGGATACCCAATCCTCACGCGGAGGAAATCAGTCGCGGCTTGCTGGTCCGCATCCTTCGGCAGGCCGGCATTGCGCGTGACGAATGGGAAGCGCTTTGATTTCAATGCGTGGTTGTGTTGGTCGTATCCCCCCACTTATCGGCGTTCATCAGCGGCTGAATACGCTCTTTCCGTGGCATTAGGCGTCGAACCGGTGAACGGCTTGTCAGGCATCCTCGTAGGCGCGCAAAAACTCGCCCCGGGCAATACCGGCCTGCGTCAGGATTGTTCTCAAAGTGGAAGCCTTGATGGTTGGGTGGTTCGGCAACGGGAAACTTGACCATCACGCCGGAATGGTCGCTTCCGCGACGAACGCCTCCAGCAGCGGCGAATCGTCAGCCAGGACTTCGGCCCCGAACGTCTCGATGTGAAATCGGATGGCGGATCTGACATCGGCGAGGGCTTCCTCGCAGCTGCTGCCCTCGCCCACCACGACCCCCTTCAGGCCGAGAGGGTAGGCCACATAGCCATCTGCGTGCTTCTCGACAATGATCTTGACTTGCCTCATCGTTCCACGTCTGAAGTCTACCACGGCGCGGGATACGGCTCCCTGTTCGGCGTGTCCTCAAAACGGTTTCCCCCCGTGGGTTTCCACTGCGCCGCCATCACGCCGTGAACGGATTGCTGATTCGAACGCCCAGAATTTCCTGCCCGTTGTTCAAATCTTCGGTGTACAGCACCGCCGCGCCAACTCGCGCCGCCGCCACCACAATCAGTGCATCCCAGAAAGAGATTTTCGCTTGGTCGGCCAATCCAACGGCTGCTCGAATTGCCGCATAATCTACCACCATCAGGGGCCACGCTGTCAGATCTTCCATTACCGCCAGCGCTTCCTCGCTCGAGCAGCGCTGCATCGCTTTCCTGGTCAGCGTTACAAAAAGCTCCTGCAACACTTGCGTGCTCACCCGCAACCGGTCCTCGTCCATCAACTCGTTCAGCAGCCGCTGCGCTACCCGCTTCTTCGCCGATCCGCTCTTGTCGAACGCGTACACCAACACGTTGGTGTCGACGAAACTCAACGCCCGCTCACCGGTCATAGAGATCGTCGCGGCTCCATGTCCGGTCACCGATTTCCACTAGGCCTGTCTCGAATGCCTCCCTCAACCTCGCTCGCGCTAGCCGCCTCCGGCTGGGTTCCTCCACCAGCGCCGACAGATACTCCCGCACCAGTTGATTCACGCTGGTCCGCTGATCGAGTGCCACCTTTCTTGCCGCCAGAAGCAAATCCTCCTCCACAACCAGAGTCACATTCTGTCTCGCCTTCTCCATACTCCCAGTGTAGCACGAGATCCGTGCTGCACAGTGCGTTGCAAACAACCGGATACGCTGCGTGTTGGTCGTATCCCCCCAAACTCATCGGCGTTCATCTGCGTTTATCTGTGGCTGAATAATGCTTTTCCCGTGGTATCGGGCGTCTCCAGCAACGGACGCCCAGCAGGAGAAGATTCGGGCCATGGCTGTCGTGCAAGGTGCCACGTTGGTGGATCTGATTGTGGACGCTGGCGAGTCAGCCAAGACGCTGGACCGGCCCGGCATGGAACGTATACTGGCCCTGGTGGAAGCGCGGAAGGTGGATACCGTCATCGTGGCAAAGTTGGACCGGCTGACGCGCAGCGTGAAGGACCTTGCGCTGTTGCTGGAACGCTTCACCCGCCGTGGTGTGGCGCTGGTCAGCGTAGCCGAATCCCTGGACACCAGCACGGCTGCGGGCCGTCTGGTGCTGAACATCATGGTGAGCGTCAGCCAGTGGGAACGGGAAGCCATCGGAGAGCGCACCAAAGACGCCCTGGCGCACATGAAGGCTACACGGCAGGCGTACAGCCCCACGCCTTACGGATTTGAACGGAACGGCGATACCCTGACTGCCAGCGATGAAATGGACACAGTGCAGCAGATTCGCGCTTGGCACAGCACGGGGTGGACATTACGCAAGATTGCCGGTGAACTGAACCGGCTGGGCGTGGCCACCAAAAACGGCGGGGCCGCGTGGTACGCGTCCACCGTGCGACGCATCGTGACGAACAGGCTGTACATGGTGGCCACATGACCGTTCCCGTCCTCTATACACCGGAAGAAGTTGCAGAAAAGGTAAAGGTGACGCGGCGCAGCGTCTACGAATGGCTGTTGAAGGGGAGGCTGCGGGGCCTCCGCGCTGGCGACACATGGCGCATAGCCGAACAGGACCTCATGGCGTTCCTGGAAAGCCGGAAAGCACCACCGCCGCGCGTGGGGCCAAAGCACCCGGACTATTCTCGCTGGTTGGCCTACTTCCAGCGCACGCAACCCGCGACTAAGCACCTAGCGCCCCGGAAGGCAAAAACGAGAAAAGCAAAATGATTTACAAGCGGAACAAGACCTACCACGTTGACGTGACTGTGAACGGACTTCGATACCGGGAATCGCTGGAAACCGCCAACTGGCAAGAAGCGCAGCGTAAGCAGAAAGAACTTATCGCCCGCATCATGGAAGGCAAGGCCGGTGCGCCTGCTGGACGTGGTAGCTTCGCCAGTATGCCGCTTGAACAGGCCCTTGCAGAATTCGTGAAGGGCCGTGAGGGACGCGTTGCTGAGCGAACAAGTCAGATTGACGCGGAGCGCTCCAAGGTTCTCGTTCGCCACCTTGGCAAGACGCTGGTCCGCAAGGTTGATGCCAGAGCGATTCGAGCGTTTCAAGATGCGCGCAAGACTGAAGGCGTTTCGGGCCGCACGGTCAACATGGAAGTCACCCTGATACGGCAAGTCCTGAAGCGGGCGAAGCGTTGGAGTGTGATTGCCGATGAAGTCAGCAACCTGCCTGAGAATCAGAACGTGGTGGGCAAGGTTCTCACGCTGGAACAGAAGCTTCACCTGTTTCGCACGGCTGCAAGCAAGCCTGAGTGGGACGTTGCTTACTGCGCTGGCGTCATCGCGGTGAACACGACATGCAGGAAGATCGAACTGCTTACCCTGCGCTGGTCTGACGTGGACCTGTTCAAACGGGAGTTCTCAATCGAACGAAGCAAGACGGAAGCCGGGCACCGTCTCATTCCGCTGAATGATGAAGCCATGGCCGGGTTCGCACGACTCCGAAAGCGCGTCGAAATAATTGGTGGTGGCGCGCCAGAACATTTCGTCTTCCCAGCGTGTGAGAACAGCAGCTTCGATTTCGAGCACCACCAAAAGACTTTCCGCACAGCGTGGCGCAGCTTGGTGAAGGCCACAGCGAAGCGCACGGGCGATGCAGCAGCGGAGGAAGCATCGAAGGCCGGAACCGATTCTGAAGCCGCGCGCCGCAGCGCAATGAAGCCGTTCACCGGCTTCCGGTTCCATGACCTACGCCACCAGAGCATCACCGAAATGGCGGAAAACGGGGTGCCGGAAGCCGCAATGCAAAGTATCGCGGGTCATCTCTCGAAGAAAATGTTGGACCACTATTCCCACGTCCGACTGGCCGCGAAACGGCAGGCCGTTGAAGGGCTGGGAGGGGGACTCATTGTCCCGGAACCCAACGCCCAACAGGCGAAGGGCAAGGCGAACTAACCTGACCATGCACGGCGTTGACGCCAGTTTGGCATAAGGCTATCGTTGGAGTTGCAATGCATCGCTTTCTAACCGTGTGGCTTCTGACATGCGCAGGCAGTTGCGTCTGTTTTGCGCAATCGACAAAGTTGGTTGACTGTCCAGGGGATAGAATCTATCGCGACAATCGCAACGGTGTTGGGGGGCAGGTCTACTGCGAGCACGTTTTACCCGGCTTCCTCGCAGTAAAGGACGGTCCCTTTCGGTTCTGGTTCAACCCCGATTTCGAAGGTTCGTCCGGAAACTACAATGAGGGCCGCGAAGTCGGCAAATGGAAAGAGTGCGACCGGTTTGAACGGTGCGAGCAGAAAGACTACCCCGCGATTTACCCTGAGGAAAGACAAAGGCCGGGATTCAAGCCCGAGATTCCAGTCAAGTACGTTGATGGAAAGTACGTTTTTGACTTCGCATCGTGCCGTAGCACGTGGGTCACGCACATGGACGGCCAGAAGCCGGACCTTTATCTGAACATCGGCGCGCAAAGGTGATGGTTGTTTTATTGCCTATAGCCCAGCGGATGCGCAGGGGTATGAAGGCAACACCGATTACACCTGCAAAATTCCCTTCAAAGCCGGTACCCACGCATTCCCCACACTTGACCTGCTTACCGAACTTCCAAAGGCCGGACTTCCGCAATATTGTGCCAAGCAGGTGTTCAAAACCGGGCCATCCATGTCGTCCGTCACCCCGGACCATGGAGAAGGGGCGGCGCAGGTCTTCACGGCTGAGGTTTCGCTAGGGAACAATGGTGTTGGCATCGCCCAGGCGCGCCTGCATTTTCAAGAGCGGGCGGAAAGCCGCACCGACAGATGTGTTGTCAGGTATGATCCGGGCAGCAAGAGCCTGTACTTGCTCTCGGACCAGCCCGGCAAATACCTTGGACCGATTGCTGCGGGTGGAAACGCTTCGCTGTGGAACAGCCGCTGCTTCCTGGCGGGATGCTCGAAGGCCGAAGTCGCCGGAGATACTTTGAAAGTGCATTTTGCAATCCGGTTCAATCCCGCACACTTCGCAGGCTCGCATAACATGTTCCTGGAAATGGTGGACAGTGACCGGCAGGCGAGTCCCGCGCCAATGTACGGCCATTGGAGTGTCCCCGCCGAGTCCACCGCCTCAGCATCTGAGTGGCCCAGTGATCGAAGCTGCCCGATAGCGACGCCCGTACCGCCCCTTGGTGTTTACACAGCCTCTGCGGTGAACTGTAAAGACGTGAGTGGAACTTGGTCCGACCCGGCAATGGGCGGAACATGGTCGCTTAGTCAGACGGGCGGCAACATCACCGGTTCGCTCACGATTACCAAACCGGAATGCGGGAGTGTCTCTTGGCGAGTGATCGGCCAAATGAACGGGGACGTTGCGACACTGAAAGCTACCGAACCCAACCCCGCAGTGGACAAATGCGGCGCACCCTCCGCTGCTTCGATTGCTGCGACCCTAACCCCGGATTGCAAGAATGGCAGCGTCACGGTGGAAGTCCAAAAATAGCGCACCTGTAGGCGGAATCGCGGAGCACTTCATGGCCACCACAGGAAAGCTGGGCTAAGGTGGCCCGATAGGGTTACGGCACAAACCACGTCACAAGGACCGATCCGACGCCCTCGATCCTGACTCCAAGCTATTGATTCTAATGGTCGGGGCGGGGCGATTTGAACGCCCGACCCCCTGCGCCCAAGGCAGGTGCGCTACCAGGCTGCGCTACGCCCCGACTGCACTCATTCTACACCACCGCCGATTCCGGCCGCTCCGTGCCAGGCTGTGCGTCGCGAATTCCGGACCCAAACGTCAGGGGCGCTCCCAATCACCGACGACCGCATGAAGCAAGTGTTCGGCGAAGAGGGGGGGAGATCGAGGGCGACAATCCGCTGGCGGCAGTGACGGTCACTGAGCCGGTTCCTGTTCGTCGAGCGCGGCGTAGCGCTCTGTTAGTCCACGGAAACTGCCTGAAGTTCCTAACCGGATTGCCGGTAAGTCCGCGGCCCATACGTGAATAACCGGATCACATCCACATTGACAGCCGTCAGCCTTTCGGATTATGCTGCACTTAATCTCACGGAATCTCACGAAATGGGGCAGCATGGCAATAGACCCAATTGGCGCCGAGGCGTTAGATAAACTTTCTGTAACGCTTCAAGCGTTGCTGCCACCAATACTCGACCCGATCCTGCCGGCATCGGTGCTCGTCGTACCCGTGCGCGTATCCACTATTGGCGTCGGAGGAGTTATCGGGATCAGCCAAAATCCGGCTGGGGAGATTCAAGGACGGCGCGTGGAGGCTAACGTAGTCGTGACGGCGGCGGCAAAGGACGCGAACTCGCTCCAGACGGCCGTCACCGATATTGCGAAGGCGTTCACGTCGGACCCGGTTGGGCTGCGCGCCTCGGGCATCGAGCGTTTGAGCTTGACGGCCTTGGGCCCCGCTCCCGCGGGTGGCGCCGCTGCGTTTCAGCGAGATGTAACATTTAGCACTATCTATGAGTACCTGAAGTTCCCCGCGGCGGACGATGGACAGATCAAGGAAGTACCGATCGACGTCCAGGTGAAATAGACATAGGAGGCGGCACAGTATGGCGGAAGACTTTGCCATTAGCGAACTGATCATACCGGGCACTTACATCCGCGTTCGCGCGGAGGGATTGATTGGAGTCGGCGGTATTCCGACGGGCAATATCGGAATCGTCGGCACCGTGGCGGCTGACAACGCCGCGGTCAATACGACCCTGAACCTGTCCGATTACGCAACCGCGCGCGATACGCTGGGGCTGTACGATGCGTTTGGCGGCGGCGCGGGCAAGTTGAATCTGACGCGCGGCCTGGAACTGCTGTACCAGAACGGCGCGAGCACGGTGTATGCGCGGCCGCTGCCTCTGGGCGCGGCCGGCGCGCTTCCCGCGCAGAGCGATTTCACGGATGCGTTCCGCGAACTGCTCAAGGAAGACGTCAATATTCTGGTGGCTCCGCAACTCTCCACCGACGACGCGAAGGCTGTGTTCGGGACGATCGTCGCCGAAGCCGAGAACGCGGGCGAGGACGTCATGGCCGTCATCGGCTCGGACAAGACGACTCCGGACGATACCAAGGCGCAGGCGCCCACCAACGGGCGCATCATCTTCACCGCACCCGGCATCCAGGCGTACGATTCGGCGGCAAAAGCCACGGTGAACTTGCCGGGTAACTACGCGGCGGCTGCCGTGGCGGGCCTGATCGCCACGCTGACGCCGCAGAGCAGCCCGACCAATAAGTCGCTGCCGGGCGTGGTTCATGTGACGAAGCGCTTCGCCTACGGCGAGATCAAGAGCCTGCTGGGCGGCCGTGTCATGGTGTTGGAAGAAATACAGGGCGGCGTGCGGGTGGTGCGCGGCCTGACTACCGACGGTGGCGCGTTCAAACAAGTGACCACGCGGCGCATCACGGACTTTGCCAAGGCCGGCATGCGCGCGGCGAGCAACCCCTTTATCGGGCGTTTGAACAATCAGCGAGTGCGCGCGGCGCTAGCCGGGGCGTTGAACGGTTTCCTGACAACCATGCTGCAGGACGAAGCGCTGACAGGCTACAGCCTCGACGTGACGGCCACGAGGGATGACGAACTGAATGGCCGCGCGATGGTGAACGCCATCCTGCAGCCGACGTTCAGCATCGACTTCATCGCGGTAACTCTGGTGCTTCAGTAAGGAGGAAAGAACCATGGCGAACTCCAAAGTATTTACAGGTGCCGACGGCTCCGTAACGCTTTCTCCTTCGCAGGGCCCGGAGGGCGATAAGGCGAAGGACGTCATCACCGCATACGACATGATGAGCGTGGGGCGGGTGCAGAACGTGAAGGTGGAAGTGACCTCGGAAGTGAGGGCGTTCCACGAGATCGGCCAGCGCTACGCGACGGAACTGCGCAGCGGCAACGTGGCGGTCAAAGGATCGATTGGGCGCGCGTATATCAACGGCGCCATCGTGAAACTGTTACTGGGCGATGCCGCCGCGCAGCGCCCGGCGGGCGCCTGGGCGCAGCCGACCTTCAATATTACGCTGCTGGCGCAGAGCCCGGCGGCGCCCGGCGTTACCAATACGATCACGCTGCACGACGTGAAGCTGGACAGTTGGGTCTACAATCTGCCGGAGGACGATTTCGTATTGGAAGCGGTGACCTTCCAAGCGCTGTACCTGACGGTGGAAGACAAGGCGGCATAGGTCTGCCATGCTTTCCGCGGAAGATCTCCTGGCGGGAAGTGGCCTGACGTTTGAGGTGGAAATTCCCGCTGAAGTGTTATCGCCCGCCGGCGCGGTTGCGGGCGACGGCGGGGGACGCCGTGTCAGGCTCAGGCCGCTTACCGTTCACGATCTGCAATTGATTTCGCGCGCCGCCAAGGAGAGCGACGGCCTGATGGCGGTATTCATGGTGCATCGCGCGCTGGTGGAGCCAACGATGACGGTGGCGCAGGTGTCGGCGATGCACGCCGGATTGGCGGCGTTTCTGCTGGAACAGGTGAATCGCCTCAGCGGCATCGGCGCCACCAATCAACAGATTCTCGCCGCCTCGGAATCGCCGCTGGCCAAAGCGGCGTTCGTGCTGGCCAGGGAGTTCGGCTGGACGCCGCAACAAGTGGGCGATCTGACGCTGGGCCAGGTGCTGCTGCATTTACAGATGCTACAGGGGAAGGCGCAAACATGAAGACCGCGCGGGAAGTGAATGCATTCCGCCGCGTCGTGACCGTGTTGGCCGCGCCTGCCCCGGCGGTATATCGCAGCGTGCTTTTCGCCGGAGCGAGCCCGCTGTTGTCACCAGAGTTGCCGATGGTGGATGAATCGCCGTTCGCGGCGCTGCCGGACGGCGCGGGAATTCCCGGTGAGGACGGTGGATCCGGCGCGGCCGTGCGGCGCGCCGCCGCGCTCGCGGCGGCGTCACCCGGGCTCGCCCGCCAGCAGGATGAATCCGCCCTGGCGCCATCGGTCTCGCCTGGGGGGGCGAATGCGTCCGCACCGCCGGTGTTTTCTTTCCGGCGGCCAGCTCAGCGCAATGCCGCGGCGCGGTTCGAACCGGTTGCCGCGGCGGCACCGCCGCTGGCGCGCGTCCCCACGGGCGTACTCGGAACCGCGCCGGCTTCATTCCCTGCGAGCGGGTCCGCCGCCGGAGCCGCTTTGAATACCGCCTGCGAGGAAGTGGGACGGCTGGCCGACGCGCTGCTGAGCGGAGCCCGTCGGGAAACAACCAATTCGGTGGCAGCCGACCGCTCCCTTAGAAAGTGTGAGGAATTGCCGAAAACGGAAATCCCGACCCCGTGGGGGGATACGAAATCATCAGGCGGCCCGTCAGAACGCGTTGTAGGGCTTCTAATGAGGCCTCCATCTGTGGAAAACCCGCGTTTTTCTGCGGTTTTGATTTCCTCACACCTTCTTACGGTCGCGGCTCCGAATGCGCATCCGAGGGGTACGGCTGTGCCGGAACGAGCCCAGAGCGGAGCCGGCCAATCTTCGCCTTCGTTCGCGCCGGTAGTGGCGCGTCCGGCGGTAGGTCGACTGGAGCTTCACGCCAGCGGGGAACTGGCGCCGCGCCCGGCGCCGTCGGCGCCAGCTTCATTCCCCGAGACCGGGCCCGCTCCGCGCACCGCCTGGGAGGAAGTGGGACGGCTGGCCGGCGCGCTGCTGAGCCCAGCCGCCGAATCTTCGGCCGCGTTCCCGTCGCCGGGGCAGCCTCCGCCACACTCATCCGAGCCATCGCAATCACACCGCGTCTTAGCCCCTCCGCCAGCGGACGAACGCCCGCGCTTGGGGGATGCGAGCCTGGGCGATCTCGATGCGGAATGGCTGGCCGCACTTGTGAATGACGTCCTTGCCGAACAGGCACGCCGCCATGGGGTAGACCTCTCATGAAGCAGAAACCGGTGTTGGACGGTTGGGAAATTCCGCGCATTGCCAGCATCCAAACCGTGGAGAGCCGGTCGATGGTGGAACTGCCCGTGCCCGGGATGACGGGCAGTCTCTACCAGGATTTGAACTCCACGCCCGCGCGCATCGTGATTTCCGGGAGCCTCTACAGCGACGACGCGCGGGACCAGTTCCTCAACGATCTTCGCGGCAAGTACAAGGCCGGCGATCCGGTGACCTTCGTCGCCGATATCGTGACCGCCACCGAGGTGCGGTACGTCGTGATCGACGAATTGCGCATGGAGGAAGACGCCGGCAATCCGGACCAGATGACGTACTGGCTGGCTTTGCGCGAAAGTCCACCGCCGCCACCGCCGCCGGATCCGTTGGGCGGGCTCGACAGCGGCCTTCTGGACCAGGCCCAAGGGCTTGTCGATTCCGCCGCCGGCGCTTTAGACGCGATCGCGAAGATGGGAAGCCTGCCGGATCTCAAAGACCCCACGCCTCCGCTCAAAGGCGTGCTGGACGGGGTGAAATCGATCACCGGCGGACTCAGCGGAGTTGGCGGCGGATTGAAGGAACTGTTCGGATAGAGCGCGCATATGCCCACCATATTCCAGCGACTCGACGGCGCCCTGCAGGGCAGTTCACTCACCGGCCAGATCGGCGCGCAAGCCGGCGCGCTCGGCACCGTGGGGAGTACGC
>OCTA010001902.1_pt1 | contig 19126 bp, 19 predicted proteins | sample 1538991 | NCBI WGS metagenome assembly OCTA01 (sample SAMEA3539302, study PRJEB22396) | soil metagenome | biome: tundra; feature: field; material: soil | place: USA | collected 2010-05 | depth 0.15 m | reverse complement strand
CCCATGCGTCTTGTCGCAACCATCATCGTTCTCCTGGCAATCGCATTGGGCGCCGGATGCTCCTCGCCAAGTGCCCCGCAATTGAGCCAGGGCGGCTTAGGCGGGGCTTGCGCGCTCTTTGGAGGCGCGACACTAGCCTGCACTCAAGACGGCCCAGCGTGGCAGTACAGGCGCGTGGATGGCAAGCCTGGCATTTGCGGGGCTGAGCACGTGGCGGATGAAGGCTGCGTACTGGGTGAAGGGTGTTCGTTGGGCACCGAGCCGGGGATTTGCGTGGCGGCGCCGGAGCCTGTCCAGTGAGCCGCATTGCGACGTTGGCGCGCCATCGGCTGAGCCTGCCAGTTCAAGACGGCAAGCCGGAGACAGAGAAGCTCCGCAAGTGGCTGTTCGAATCAGGCTCGGGCTCGAAAATGGTCAAGGTCACCGTTCCCAGAGATGTATTCCAGGCCCTGCTCAGGGAGAACTCCGAGCCCGCGACTACAGACGCATGGGAACTCGACGGTCATGCGTTGATGGAGCCGGAGCCGCTGGGTTGAATCTGGCGCATCTGGAGACGGCAGACATTCGGGCCGAGCTGCGCAGGCTAGAGACCTACTGCCCGCACGAGCCAAGCGCGAAGCAACGCCAGTTTCTGGCGCTGAATACGTTCGAGGCGCTGTATGGCGGAGCTGCCGGCGGTGGCAAGAGTGATGCGCTAATCATGGGCGCGCTGGCGTACATTCACGAGCCACGGTTCGCGTCTTTGCTGCTCCGAAAAACGTACAAAGACCTGAACCTCAGCGGTGCGATCATGGCTCGCAGTCACGAGTGGTTTCGCGGTACGAGTGCCAGCTGGTCCGCTCAAGATTACCGTTGGACGTTCCCGAGTGGGGCCAGCATGTCTTTCGGCTACATGGACAGCCTGCAAGACCGCGAGCGCTACCAGTCCGCGGAGTTTCAGTACATCGCGTTTGATGAGCTCACGCACTTCGAAGAGGGGCAGTATACGTACATGGCAAGTCGGCTCAGAAAGCCACCGGGCATGGACGTGCCGTTGAAACTCAGGGCGGGCTCAAACCCCGGCGGTCGCGGGCATGACTGGGTGTATGAACGGTTCGTAGCGGAAGGCGCGCCGCAGCCGTTTGTGCCGGCCTTGCTCGACGACAACCCTGGCACGGACGGCGTTTCTTACCGGCAGGCCCTCTCACATCTCGACGCGGTCACGCGCCGACAGCTGGAGAATGGCGAATGGATTCGTAGTGGTGAGGGCCTCGTGTTCCAGCTTGACGAGGCGCGAGATTGCGTGGAAAGGTTGCCGTCGTGAGCCTGCCCGCTGGCGTGATGATCCGCGAAGCGCGGGGCGATGATCTGGCATACATCGTACACACGTGGATGAAGAACTTTGCGATGACTGCTTGGGCGCGTGAGGCTGGGCCTCTGTTTCAGACCGAGCATCGGGCGTTGGTGAAGCGGCTGCTTGGGCGATGCGAGACACGTGTGGCCGTGAGCGCCGAAGACAGCAGTGCTATCCTCGGCTTCTGCTGCGTCGAAGAGAGTTTGCCGGCTCCTGTCGTGCACTACTGCTACGTTCGCAAAGAAGCGCGGCGTTCTGGAATAGCCAGGGCTCTGATTGGCTCTGCGGCATCCGCTCCCCTCATTGAATACACCTCAAAACCAAGCATGGATTGGCGCGGGCCGAAACATCCTTGGGTCTTCAATCCCTACCGGCTCGCGTGACACTGGAGACATGAAGATGAAACTGGACAAGTTGTTGGAAGTGCGACTCACCAAGGGCATCAGGCCGCCGGGACGCAACGATGTCGTCGAATTCTTCGGCATCGAGACGGGCATCACGAAATCGAAGGTGGACAGCATCACGGTTCACGGTGACTTGGTGTGCATCTCTGTTTTCTCGATGCAGCAGAACGCCATGCGTGACCGCTGGACGACGCTGGCCAATTGCTACGAGATTACGCCGCTTCTGGCAGAGGTGCCGAAAGCTGCTGAAAAGAAGACCGCGTGACCTGGACGCACCTGCTCGGGCTGGACTTTGGGATCCGGGACAGGTGCGCCGCTACGGTAGTCGGCTGGCGCGATGGCGACCCGACGCTGTACGTGATTGAGAGCTACAAGTTCATCTCGTATCCGTCGAAGATGATCGAAGAAATCCGGGCGCTAGAGGTTTCGTATCCTGGTGGCTTCATCGAGAAAGTCGGCGATGTGGGCGGCCTGGGGAAGGCGTTCTCGGAGGAATTGCTGCAGCGCCACAGCGTCTACATCAAGCCGGCGGAGAAGCAGGGGAAGGCAGCGGCGATAGCTTTATTCAATGGCGATTTGCAGCGCCAGCGCGTGAAGATCGTATCTCCAAGGTGCAAAGACTTGCTGCAAGAAATGAAGGATCTGCCGTGGTCCGCGACAAAGGACCGCGAGGCCGAAGGTTATCCGTGTGACGCAGCCGATTCGTGCCTGTACGCGTTTCGCGCCGCGCGCTCGTATCTCGAGGTTGTGCCGCCTCCTCCGCCGACCAGGGAGCAGCAGATCCGCGCCGAGTCCGAAGCCGAGTGGGCACGCGTTGCGGCGGAGAACAATGCGCAGCGTGACACAGAATGGTTCAACGAGTAAAATAGTGTTGCGTTTTGGCTGAGCCTGCGCCAGCATGTGCCTCGTGCAGCCAATCGACATGGCATCTCTGCGCGAGCTCGGCGCCTGGATGAAGGCTGAGGGCGTGGCTGAGGTCGCGGTGGGCGGCATTCACGTGAAAATGCACGCGGCGGTGAAAGAGCCCGAGCTGCCCCGGTTCACGCTTCAAGAGCAGGAGGCGTTTGCGCGCACCAAGCGCGAGTATGACGAGAAGATTCAATACGCGGCGACGGAAGGCTTGCCGTGACGCGGGCAAGAGACGCAGAGCAGCGCGCGTGGTGGCTGGCGTCGGATGACGCGGACCCCGATTCACAGTCAGAGCAGCGCTGTCTAAAGCTGCAGAGCGTTGCGGCACAAGTTTACGACTCCCAAGCCTCATCGACCACGCGCGCGATGATGATGAAGAACGCGCGGCTGTATGGCAATTTCCCGATGGCGGGGCTGAGCCCGAGACTCTATCGGCAGACGCTGCCGCGAACAGGTTCGTCGGCACGTTTGAGCTACAACCTCGTGAAGTCTTGTTGCGACAGCTACGTTGCGCAGCTGGTCGAAGACAAGCCGAAGGTGTCGTTTGTTACGGATGGCGCCGATTGGGGCATGCGGCGCAAAGCTAGCCTGCTCGAAAAGTTTACTGATGGCGTGATGTACGACGCTGACTTTCAAGAGACGGCGATGGCAATCGCTCTCGACAGCGCGATCTTCGGTGTGGGCCACATTCAGGTCAAAGCCTGGAACGACGAGCACCCCGGCGACGACGAAGATCGCATCTGTATGCCGCGTGTTTTTCCGTGGGAGCTCTTCGACGAAGAAAGTGACGCGGCCTATGGCACACCTCGGTCAAAGTTCCGAATCCGCTACGTGGACAAGGGCTGGGCGAAAGCTGTCTGGCCGAAGTTCGCGGAGCGTATTGATACGGCGAAGGCGTCTCCTTTGGAGAGTGCGACGCATACGGACAGCGATGGCACCGCGACGGATCTGATCACGATCGTCGAAGCGTGGCACCTCCAGTCAACGGAAGAGGCGGCGGACGGTCGCCACATTCTGTGCATTGGCGACGTCGCAATCATTGATGAGGGGTACGAGGACGACGGGTTCCCGTTTGTGTCGTTGTACCGTACGCGACCTTTGGTTGGTACGGTGGGCCAGTCTCTGGCCGACGACCTCTGCGGCGTACAGCTGGAAATCAATGTCTTGATGGCGAAGATTCAGCGGTCGCACCACTTGCTGGCCGCAGGGCATTGGCTCATCTCGCGCGCCTCCAAGGTCAACACGAATGGCGTCGACAATCAGATCGGGTCGCTGATCTACTATGACGGAATCATGCCTCGCTTCGAGGCGCCTCCTGCGGTGTCGGGTGACGTGTACGCGCACTTGGATCGGTTGATTCAGTACGGCTATCAGATGACCGGAATCAGCCAAACGAATGCGGGCAGCCAGAAGCCTGCAGGTGTGGATTCGGGCGAAGCCATCCGCGCGTACGGCGATATTGCGACCCAGCGTTTCACCGTCTGCTACCGCGAGTTTCAGCACTTCTTTCTCAGGGCAAGCCGGCAGATCCTGAAGACGGCGCGCCGAATGGCAGCAACCGGCGGTGACCTCGCGGTCAAGTTCAACTCGGGCAACTTGATGCGTAAGATCAAGTGGTCGGATGTGAACCTCGATGAATCGGATTACGTCATGAAGATGTATCCGACGAATTCCCTGGCGAAAGAGCCGGCCGGGCGCCTGAGCCAGGTTACGGACATGTTCAACACCGGTATGATCGACCAAGCGACGGCGATGCGTCTCGCAGATATGCCGGACTTGGAAGCCTACTCGGATCAGAAGAACGCCTCCTACAATCTGACGATGAAGATGGCGGAGATGATTCTGGACCAGACGGGTTTCATTGCTCCCATGGAGACGATGAACCTGCAGGAATCGATTCCGCTGATGCGTGACCAGATGAACAAGGCTGTCGTCGACGGAGCCCCGCAGGAGGTCGTGGACAGCTTTGACACCTGGCTCACGCAGGCTATGGACGCGGTGAACAGAGCGACGCCTCCTCCCCCTCCCGCACCTGCGATGCCGCCAGGCCTGCCCGCTATGGGAGGCCTGCCCGGTCAGCCTCCGCCAAAACCAGCTATGCCCCAGCCGATTGCCGCCTAACCCTCAGCCCCCGTAGGATTCATGACCCAGCAAGCCGCCCCCGCACCCGTTCAGGCCGCGTCGACGCAGAGCGCCGATAACCACGTTCCGCAAGGCGGTCCGTCCGATATGGGCCTTCCGATGGAAGGCGCTACCGTCAAGCAGACCGGCGAAGTTCAGGCGCCGCCGCCCCCGGTCGAAGCGCCCGCAGAAGAACGTAACGCACGCATTGACGCTGCGATTGCCAAATCCAAGAAGGCTGCAGAAGAGCGCCGGCAGCTTGCACAAGGCAAGGCCGCTTCGGATCAGCGCGCGCAGCAGCTTGAATACCAAAATCAACAAATGCAGCGCGAGCTTCAGCAAGCCAGAGAGTGGCAGGACCGCGCGCGCAAAAACCCTTTGGCTCACGTTCGCGAGCTCGGCACGGACGCTCGCACGCTTGCGCAAGAGGCTCTGAATGAGGGTACGCCGGAGGCGACGATCGCGAAGATGCAAGCGCGGATCGATGCGATGGAAGCCGCCGCCGCCCAGAAAGAGCAGCAGGCCACGAAAGCGCAGCAGCAGGAGACGCTTCGCGCGGCCAAGACTGAGTTTACGAAGGCCGCTGGCGACGAGTCGAAATACCCCACATTGAGCAGACAGCCCCCAAGAGCTGTGCTAGCGTTGGCGGAACAGGTCATCTCCGACGCTCGCGCTCGCAACATTGCGATCAACAACGACGGAGAGATCCTCAGTTTTCTCGAAGACCATTGGAGCAGCTACCAGAAGTCACGAGCTGCCGCCGTAACCCAGCCCCTTCCGTCAGCAACGCCAGGCGCCGCCCCTCAGTCGACAGCGGCCACACCGCGGACATTGCCCGCAAGTCCCCCCTTGAAACAGCAGGCGATCGAAGAAATCGATCCAACCTTGCCTGAGCACGAGCAAAAGAAAAAGCTCGTGGAGATTTTCGAGCGGAACTTAGCAGCAGCGTCGCGCCGGTAGTCGCTGGCCTTCGAATTCCCCTGCGCAGAGCGCAGACGGCGGCCAGCCCTGACTGCAAAGGGCTCCCCCCATTATGGGTTTCAATTTTGACGTAACGGCCGCAACGGCCACACTCAAATCCAGATACACCGATCTCAAGATTCAAACACTGGCATACAAGTCGAAGCTTTTGGCACGCATGCCGAAGGATCCGACTTATGGTGGCCAGGATTACCGCGGGACGATCCGCTTCGCGACCACGACCGCCGTTTCGGCGCTCGACACGATCGCGTATACGGTCGGCAACGCATCGCAATACAGCCAATGGGTTGTGCCGTGGAAAGATCACTACGCTTCGGCGAACATCACCGGCGGCGCAATTGACCGCTCAAAGGGTGACGCCAACGCGCTTGTGAACGACTTGACCGGCGAGTTTGACGGCATGTTCGTCTCGCTCGGCGTGGCTCTCGGCTGGCAACTCTACGGCAACGGCGGTGGAGCTCTCGGACAGATTTCGAGCGGCAGCACCGTTGGCTCCGTTACGATCACGCTCGCGAACATTTCCAACGTCACGAACTTCCAGGTCGGTATGATCCTGCAAGCGTCGGTTGACGACGGAACGGGCGGCGGCGGTCTCCGCAGCGCGGGCGCGACGATTACCTTGACCGGTGTCGATCGTACGTTGGGAACGTTGACGGCAGCTGGTAACTGGAGCGCATCAATCGCAGCCATCGTTGCGGGCGACTTTCTGTTCCAAAACGGCAATTATAACGCATGCTTCCCCGGGTTGTCCGGATGGCTTCCGGCGCCGGCATATACGACGGCGAATGGAACGGTCATCGCCTCGAAGCGTCCGATCGGTGGCGACAACTTCCTTTCAGTCAACCGATTCCCCGATCCGATTCGCCTCGCCGGCGGCTATTTCCAGGGCAACGGCGCACCGAAAGAGGAAACCGTCCTTCAGCTCGCGATGCTCGTGCAGCGCGAAGGTGGAACGCCGAACGTCATGGCCTGCAACCCTGCAGACGCCGTCGACGTCATCAAGGCGCTTGAGTCGAGAACCATCTACCAAAACCCGGGCACCGATACGAGCCCGACTGTCGGATTCGAGGGCTTTAAGATTGCCACCGCTGGTGGCATGATCGAAGTCGTGCAGGATCCGTTCTGCCCGCAGGGCATCTTCTACCTCTTGCAGCTCGACACGTGGCTTTTGCCCTCCATCGGCAAAATCCCGCGCGTCTTCGGCAAGGGCATCGACGAACTCGAGTGGCTGCGCAATGCAGGCGCGGACTCGTATCAGCTCCGCGGTGGATTCCGTGTTGGCTCGTACTGCAGCGCACCCGGTTGGAACGGCGTGGGGACGTTCTAGGCCATGTCTGATCGACTTGTCCGAGCCCTGAAATGCCAGGGCGTAAAACACGAGCAATATAACTTCACGATGCTCCCGAACGGCGCTGGCGCCGTGACTCAGGGCGAAGGAGACACAGCAGCCTCCTTCGTCACGATCACGCGCACCGGCGTCGGCACGGGCCAGATTGTGACGGCCAAGGGCTTCCAAGCTCTCGTGACAATCGTGGCCCAGGTGATGCTTGCGGCCCCGGTCGCGGCCTCGATTGTTTTCGGCACTCCAGTGCAGGCGACGAACGGAGTTTTGACTATTCCGTTCTCGTACTTCGTTGGCGTGGCTGGCGCGGAGTTTCCTGCCGCGGCAGCCTCTAACCGGTTCATGTTTTCCATGACCCTTCGGAACAGCACGGTGAAACCGTAATGGGTGGCCTCAATGCGCTATTGGGCAAAGAGGCCTCTTCTCCTGATCTCAAGGCTGCGGCAGATGATGGCGCGGCTGAGGGCGCGGAGGATGAGGGATACGCGGACGCGGGCGACGCTTTGAAAGAGGCTTTGAGCTCGGGTGACGGCATGTCGGTCGCGAAGGCGGTCGAGAAGCTTGTGGAGCTCTGTCAGTCAAAGATGTAGTCGGGCGGAAAGGCTAGGAGACGTTGTATCAAGTCACTGTCAGGACGATCCGAACGCGAGCGCGCCAGAAAGCAAACCTGGAAGGCGCCTCGCAATTTATTACGGATCCCGAATGGGTGGACATGATCAGCGTCTCCTACGCCGAGTTCTATGATTTGGTGAGAGAGACGTCGTTTGGTGGTCAGTACTACCGCAAGGCGTATGCTCTGCCCGGTGGCACCGCGGCGAACGTGTCTTTGTACGCGCTGCCGTTGGATTTCGTCGACTTGATTTCGGTCGATTTGTTTTTGATGACGACGGGCACGCAGGCGATCAATGTCTGGCCGTATCAGGAAGAGGAGCGCAACCGATACCGGTGGCTTCCTTACGGCAACGTAGGTGTGGCGCCGTTCAAGTATCAGCTTCAGGGACCGAACATCTCTTTCATTCCGACGCCGCAGGGCTCGACTCCGGTTACGTTGAACTATGTGCCCATCGCGGCCACGCTCACGAGCGATGATGACGCGATCGACAGCATCAACGGCTGGGAAGAGTGGATTGTGCTGGACGTCGCGATCAAAGCCTTGGTCAAGGATGGCCAGATGGATATGATCGGCGCGCTGGAGCAGCAGAAGGCAAACCAGGCGGCGCGCATTGCCAGCATGGCTCCGCGCCGTGACCAGTACGCGAACGAGACGGTGCATGACGTTGTCTCGTACGGCGAAGACGGGAGTGACTTGTGAGCGTCGTTAGGATCGCCAGGCAGCAAACAACTGATCGCAACACGAACGATGCGCAGACGCAGACGCAGCGGATTGCGACGGCGCAGGCTCAATTCCCCATCGGCGGCGGTAATCTAATTTTGAACCAGCGATTTGTGGTCGGCAAAAACACGTATGTAAGCCACCAACTGCAGCGAATCCCTAAGGGTTATATTCTGTGCAACATTCAAGCAGACCCAACACAGGCAGCAGCAACGGCAGCGGCTGGGTGTCAGCGCAATACAACGGCCGATCCATCGAACAATGAGAAGTTTACGCTGAGCCTCGGGCCATTTCAGCCGTTTCTGGCTGACGTCTATTGTTACTGATATGGGTGATTCAACACTCGTACAAATCCCCTTTGCGGGCTCGTTGGATCAGTCCGTCTCGGACGAGTATCTTGATCCAAATCAGAGTGCTGTCTCTGTCACGAACGCGACGTATCAAAAGAACGGCAAGATCTCCAAGAGGATTGGCGTCGCGTACCTGACGAATACGGCAGTCGCAGCGTCCTCGTTGCCCACGCCCACGACGGGCGTCAATGCCGTATCCTGGAGCCGCAGCGCTCTAACCGTGATGAGTCAGGGCGGTCTGTACACCTACGACAATCAGAACAACGGCACCGTAGGTGTTTCGAAACTGCCGACGGTCGGTGTGCTGCGCAGGGCCATTCCGAACAAACCAACAGCGCAGACGCCATCGCCTGGAATCGTTGATTTCCCATATGGCAGCGGTACGCGTCGCATGACGCTGACACAGACTCAAGCCGGGACATACGCAAGCGTATCGGACGCAGATACGGGCGACGTTTATCTTGAGCCCACATTACTTTCCACGGCGACCACGATCACTGCAGCCTTTTATCAGGCAGGCGCCGCGGCTGGCGCGCAGGTTCTGATTTTCATCTCGAACCTGTCCACTACTACGCTTTTCGGGTACACGTTTAACCCGGCTACGAATGCATTCTCTGCGCCGGTGACATTGACGACGGCGTTGAACATCGCAATCGCGCCCTGCGTTGTTCCATTTGAGAATGATCCGAATGGAGGCTTTGTTTTACTGGACTGCACGACAGCAGGCACCCTTAACATTAAGTACTATACGAACCTCGCGACGAATACCGTCTCTAAGACATTCACCTACTCGGGGACGCTTCAATTCCCGGCCTATGTTTCAGCTATTTATGGGGTGGGGGCGTACATCGCGTTCGCGACTCAGGTTTCGACTACGATTACCTTCTTCGCGCAAGGGTATACCGGTGATGGGCTGTTCAACCAGTCAGGCGTTACCGTTACGGTGGCCGCGCTCCCCTCGACGCCATATCCATTTCTAACGGGTCTGTGTGTGACGGGATCCATAACGGCGTATGTCTCCATTGCTGTTCCGACCTCGACGGCCATTCCGTCATCGACTGGAATTTCTTCCGTACAGCAGACTTGGTACACAGTGACGGCGGCGTCGAACGTCGTTCAGAACACAGGATTATTTCCATTCTGTTATTATCCTGCTGCACGCCCATTTGTTGCGCCCACGGGCGGCGGGGTTATTTTTCAGCCCTGTTATTTCCTGACCTACCTTCAAGCGTCGCCGACGACGCAGAATCCATTTAGTCAGCAGCAGACGCTGTATTTGATGCGGGTGGAGAGTGCGACGAATGGGTATCAGGCGAAACCTTATGCCACGGTGGCCCCTCGGCAAGTGGACACTGCAAACACACTGCTTGCCTTTCTGTTCTCAGCATTAGGCATTCTGCCCGCTACATCGGTGTCGAATTCGGGCCTTCGTCACTCCATGACAATTCAGACGGCGACGTCTGACTTCAGCGCCTCGAGAGGCGCGATCGATACGGCGTGGGCGGTCGACTTCTTTTTTGACCAGGCGCACTTGCAGACGTTGTTTCAGGCTCACGAGCTCGGCTCGGAGCTGCACATCTCTGGGCCTGTGCCGTTTCGGACGGATGCGGTGCAGGCGTTTGAGCACTCATTTTTTTATTACCCAGAGCGCTCCTATCTCACGATTTCGGGCGGCACGAGCTCGGGCAAAAAAGGCTATGCAGTTATCTATGCGCACGTGGATAGCGCAGGAAATATTGATCGGAGCGCTCCTTACTTCGTCACCCAAGATCTAAGCTTAGGTGTCAGCGCTGTCCTGAACATCCTGGCCTATCAGGGCACATGGCGAGACAGCGCGAATCCGGGGACCGTGTTCGCCGAAGTCTATCGAACCATTTTGAATGGCAGCACGTATTACTACTTAGACAGCATCCAGGTCTCGAACGTTACGGGCCCTTATGTCGCATGGCCAGCATCGGGCACCGATGGCGTCTCAGATGCCGCCGCGCAGCTTGCGACAACGCTTTATACCACCGGTGGGGTGCTGGATAACGTCAACCCGCCCAGTTTTGCGATGCAAGTCTCGCATCAAAACCGAATTGCAGGCGTGGACGAGACACTTCGAAACGTTTGGTTTTCGCAGAAGTATGTGGGCGGCTCAAGTCCAGGATTCAATGAAGGCTTGATCGTTCCGTTCCCTGAGGGCGGAGACATTACGGCTTTAGCCTCGATGGATGACAAGTTTGTTTTGTTCAAGTCAGGGACGATCTACGTGCAGACTGGCGATGGGCCTGCGCAGACGGGAACGAACTCCGACTGGATCGTGCAGCGTGTAGCCTCGGACGTCGGTGCCGTGAACAATTACGGCGTTTTGCTAACTCCTCAGGGCTTGTTTTTCATGTCGAGTCAGGGGCTTCTGCTTCTGGACCGCAGTCTACAGGTCCAGAACCTTGGTCAGGCGGTTCAGGACATCACGACAGCGTTCCCGATCCCGGTGGCGTCGACGTTGGTGCCGCGCGAGAACGAGGCGCGGTTTGTGCTGCAGAACAGCGCGGGCACGCTGTCGACCGTGCTCGTGTACAACTACTTTTTTCAGAAGTGGTCGCAGGTCACGTATGCACAGCTTAGTGCGCCGGTCGTGGGTGCGACGCTGAGCCTGCAGACGCAGCAGTTTTCATTCATCACGACGGATGGGCAGATCTGGCGTGAGCGTCTTTCTACGGATGCGAACGCATACTTGGATCAGGACACGGGCGGAGCGCTGCACTACGTGCCCCGAACCTTTACAACGGGCTGGTTTAAGATTGGCGGCGTCATGGGCTACCAGCGCGCGCGGCGCATTCTGGCTTACGGGTCTCAGGCCACGGCGTGCGGTCTGACCGTTTCGGTTGCAGTGAACTACGATCCGACGATCGTGCAAAACTGGACGTACGAAGAGCTACCGTCAGGCATTCCGACGAACGTGCAGATGCACGTCGCGGCTCGCTACACCAAGCAGGAATCCATTCAGATCACGCTGACGGATGACCCGTACAATGGTATCTTAGGGTCGGATTCCGGGCAGGGATTTGACTTCACAGCTTTAGGCATTGAACTCCAGCCAATCGGCACCTACTTCCGCAAAGTTTCGAACCAAGCAAAGGCCTGACAATCATGACGATGGGATATGGCGGTGGAGCGGGGTCAGGGTCTAACGTCGCTGGCTCCTTAGGTGCTGACAGCGAGCCGGCGGAGAATACTTCGTCGGGGCTGAGCGGCGCGCTGAATCAGATTTCGGGCGGCGGCACGCAGGTCATTGGGCCGAATGCGGCGGCGTACAATCAAGTGGGCACGCAGGCGGGCAACAATGCCTCAACGCTCTACAACATGGGCTACGGCTACAAGCAGGCAGGCCCGCAGATCAACAACGCGTTTCAGGGACAGAGCCAAGGCTCGCTTTCGAATCTGCAGAGTCAAGAGAACGCGTTCGGCGATACGGGCGGGACGTATAACGCTGCTATCCAGAACGCGAACACGGCCAGCACGGATCAGGCGATCGCCGCGCAGACGGCGATGGCGCGCAGTACGCAGGGGGGCGCCAGCCAGCAAGCGGGCGCGATGCGTCAGGCTCAGGAAAACGCAGCTATGCAAACGCAGCAGGGCGCGAACAACGCAGCTCAGCTTGGCTCGCAGATGGCTCTGACAGAGCGCGGGCAGAACGCGGGTGTTTTGGGCCAGATGGGCTCTCAGCTCCTGGGTCAGTACGGAATCGAGCAAGGCACGGCGAACGCGCAAGGTCAGCTTGATTCGGCGAATCAGAGCCAGCAGAACGCGATGCAGCTCGGGATGATCGGCGCCGCTCAAGGCGCCGCTGGCCAGCAGATGGGCAACTTGAACTCCTACACGCAGGGCAGCCTGGCCGCGCAGGGGCAACAAGAGGGGAACAACCAGGCAGCCACGCAGCAAGGCATTCAGCTCGCGCAGGGCGTTGTGGGCGCTGCCGCCGCTGCATCGGACGTGCGGCTGAAGACCAATATCTCCCCGCAGCTGTCTCGAGACCAAAAGGCAGCTCAGGAATTGAGCAGCCAGCTCGACGACCGAAGCCTCGGCTGGCAGATGGCGGGCACTGCCGTGCAGCAGGCAGAGTTTGCCCGCAATCATCCGATGGCTGCGCAGAAGAACGCGGCCGATGCGTTCATGGAGAGTGCAGCACCGGCAACATACGACTACAAGAATCCCGCGCAGAATGGTGGTCAGCGTCGGCTCGGGCCGATGGCGGACAACTTGGCGCAGGGGCCTACGGGGCCGGATATCGTCAAGGTGGATCCGAAGTCTGGAATGAAGATGGTGGAGATCGCGCCGTTGGCATTGGCTGCGGCGGGGGCAACGTCTAGGTTGAACGAAGTCCGTAACGATCATGAGCAACGCCTCAGCGCTCTCGAGAGCGGCAACCAGGGCGGTCTCAGTTCGCTCTACAGCATGGGGCAGGACCCTGCGCGCCCCTCATTGGAGCCGCAGCGGCACAAGATTGTTTCAGCTTACGACGGGATGACAGAGCTTTCGTCCGAAGAAGCAAAGACAGACGTCGCGCCGCAGGTTGGCGCTGGTGCTCCGGACCCTTATTGGGCGCAGCAGGGATACCGCGATCCGGGCACTACCTACGCGGATCCTATCAAGGCCGACAATATGAGCCTGGGGAGCGCTCTGCGGCACGACCCTACGGGCCTCAAGGTCCCTGGGGGCGGCGGTAAAACGTTCGCGCCAACGGATGAAAAGAGCTTTTCGCAAGCATCGCAAGGCGGCGGCAGTTCGAAGCTGCAGGAGTGGGGACAGAAGATGCTCCAGACGCCTGCTGTCGCGGGTGCGCAACCGGGGACAAGTGCGCCCGATCTTCAGCCCGCACCTGTCGTCAATCCGAATGGCCTTGTCCAGGCGTATAACGGGATGGTTGCCGTCTCAGACAGCGCCGCGAAGAAGAACGTGATTTTTCAGCAGGGAATGGCGGCGGGTGCTGCGCAGGCCGCGCCTGGGATGGCTAAGCTTGCCGCGCCTGGCTACACGACGCCAACGGTCATGACCCCGCAGCAGCACGAAAGGGTGATGCACGTGACTGACATGGGTCGGCAGATCGGGGCTACGCCAGAGATGGTGCAGCAGCACGTGCAGATGGCGATGCAGCCGACTGCAGACGATCGCATCGCAGCGCAACGCGCAGCGTTCAATCAGGCGATGGCGCATCCCTTCAGCCCGCAGACGCAGCAGCTTTCGCAGACGGGTTCACCGGGGTTGACGTCGGCGACAGGTCAATACAACGCGCAGCCGATTTACGCGTCGGCACCGCGCCAGATTGCGAGGCGATGATGGGCGGCACACTAAAAGATCAGCTTACAGACTGGAACTTGGTGGATCCGAATGCGCCGCCACCGGTCACGAACGCTTTGACGCAGCAGAACCTGAGCCAGATGGATCAGGATCCGATGCGCTTCGCGATGGGTCCAGCTCCGGGCATTCAGGCAGCGCCCCCCGCTTTGGCGCTCGGCAACGCAGGGATCAAGGCGTTGCCGGCTGGCGTCGGAGCGCGTATGCCTCCGCCTGCACCGAAGCCGGGCTCTGCCCCGATGGGCGGCATTCAATTCATGACGCCGGGCATCGCAGCGACGCAAGGCCCCCGCACCGTCAAAGTCCCAGCTTCTAACGTTGACCTCACTGCGCCCGAGAACATCGCGGCGAAAGATGCGGTCAACAAAGAGGCGCAGGGGAATGTTACAGCGCTCCAAGATCTCAACACCGAGAAAGGCCAATTGGACGCGGCGCAGCAGTATCAAGGAGCGCAGGCGAAGCAGGAGATGGCGCAGGCGCAGGCCGGGCTTTCGGTGGCCGATACGCAGCGCGCCGATGCCGGCGAGAAGCTGCGCGGGGAATACGACAAGAAGTTTGCCAATGTCGACGCAGCGATGGCCAAGCAGCGCCCGAAATCCTACGACGACTGGTGGGACGGATTGGGGACGGGCGATCAAGTTCGGTATTGGATCTCCGGTGTGCTGGGCGGCTTTCTCCAGGGCTGGCAGAACAGGCCAGACAATCCCGCACTCAAACACATCCATCAGATTTTCGAGTCTGAAGTCGCAAAAGAGCAACAGGAATACGACCGCCTCAAAGACACCAAAGGCGATCTCCAAAGCGCGTACGCCGAGGGGATGCGTCAGTTCGGCAACCCCGAGGATGCCAAAAGAGCGGCCATCATCGACAAGTTCACCGCACTTCAGAGTCAGACGGACGCGGCAGCGATGGCGAACGGCACGCCGTCGATTCTGCAGAATGCGCGTGCGGTCAACGCGACGCTGGACCAGCAGAAAACAGCACTCAAGGATCAAGGCGTCGACAATGCGATCCGCCTTCGAAAGTACACGGCCGCGCACCTCGCAACGGTCGGTGGTGCTGCGCAACCGAAGCAAACGAACAGCCTCATTTTCGCGGGTCCTGACGGGAAGCGCTACACGGCCGCGAACCGGATGTCTCGCAACACACTCGCGGAGCAATCGGGCGCGGTGCAGGAGATTGACTCGCTGGCCAAGAAGCTGGACGAGCTCCGCAACAACACGTCCACGTTTATGCCGGGAACGAAAGAGAATGCAGACGCCTCGGTCATTGGCGCACAGCTGCAGACGGCGATCCGCAATGCGGGCGCTATGGGCGTCTACAAGGAATCTGAAGTTCCCGTCTTTGAGCAGATGCTTGGCGATCCCACGGGCATTGTGTTCGGCGGCCGTGCTGGGCAGAAGGCGATGAAGGTTGCGGAGCTCGCGAAGAACCAGTTTCAGGATCGGCTCCGCGCCGAAGCTGCCGAGGAAGTCGACCACGGTTATGCGGTGAATCCGAAGACGGGCCAGATGGAGCCTGTGAACCCGTACGCGATGAACAGCCCCTCGGCAAAAGGCGCGATGGATACGCCGCAGCAAGCGACGTCAGCAGGCTTTCAGGCTGCAGGCGCCTCAGATGCTGCGGAAAAAGAGGATGTTGAAGATGCGGAAGACCGTAAGAAGTGAAGCTCTTTGACAAGAATGGCGCGGCAGTCGATGTGCCGGACGAGCAAGCGCAAGACGCGCTGCAGTCCGGCGAATACGGCTTACCGCAAGGCGCGAAGGTTCCCGTCAAACTTTCGGACGGGACTGTCGGCAGTGTTCCGTTCGAGCATCTTCAGACGGCTTTGACCGGTGGCGCTCAGATCGTTTCGGACAAGGCATACCAAGACGCAGCGTTACAAGCGCAATACGGTGATCTGAAGCATGCGGCGCTGGCTGGCGCGACAGGTGCGCTCCGTGGCGCGTCGTTCGGGCTGTCAGACGCAGCAATCCGGGGCATCGGAGGCCGCGACGCGGCGGAGACGGTCCGCAAGTCGGGCGAAGCGAACCCCGTAGCGTCCGGCGGCGGCGAAGTGTTCGGCGCGCTGGCCCCGATTGCGTTGACGGGTGGTGCTGCCGCTCCTGAGGTTGCGGGGGCAGAGGAGGCGTCGCTATTGGGCCGTGCGGCCAGCGGTGCTGGTGACGTCCTGTCAGCCCCGTACAACGCCGCTAGCCATTTCGGCGAGGCCGCGGCGACCGCGAGCCGCGAGCTCGCCGGCATGGTCACGAAGAGCCCTACAGCGGCGCGCGTCTTGGGCACACTCACCAAGGGTGCAGCGGAAGGCGCTCTCCTGGGCGGCGCGCAGGGTGCGGGTGATGCCATCTCCGAGGCGAGCCTTGGTGACGCGAACCTCAATGCAGAGATGTTGGCCGCTCACATCGGTCATGGTGCTCTTTTGGGCGCAGGCGGTGGTGCATTGCTGAACGGTGCCGGCGAACTCACGAAAACGATCGTGGGCAGCGCAGCGAAGCATTTGGATGGATTGGCGGGAGAGCAGGCGTTTCGCAGCCTGTTGACATCCTCAGACAAAAAAGTTGTGCGGCTTGCGGAGAAGATTCCCGGCGGCTCGAAAGCTATCGGTCAGCGCATGCTCGACGATGGCGTGATTTCTCTTGGGGACAGCGTCGATGAGATCGCGCCGAAGGTCGCCAGAGAGAAAGATGCCGCCGGCAAAGGCGTCACCGAGATTTTGCAGAAGGCTGACGAGTCTGGCTTTGCGGGCCCGAATATTGGCAAAGTTCTAAGGGGCATGGAGAAGCAAGTACTGCCGCGACTGGACGCATTGCCCTCTTTGAACAGCGGTGCCATCTCCCGCGTCCAGGACCTTGCGAACGATATCGCGTCGTTTGCGGGCATGGGCGAATCGGGTGCGTTGAGAACAACGTTCGAGCAGGCGCAGGCTTTGAGGGGTCGCATCGACGATGCGATCAAGTGGACAACGCCGGGCATCGGCGCGCCGGCAAACGAGCTCAACGACTCACTTATCAAAACGAGGGGCATTCTCGAGACAGAGATCGAGGACGCTGGCGACAAGGCTGCGAAGAAATTGGGCGGCTCGTTCCTCGACGAGTACAAAGCGCAAAAGCTGAAGTACCGGCAATACGCTGTAGCGGATGCAGCCGTTCAGGAAGCCGTGACGCGCAAGACGGCGAACCGCGCGATGTCTCCCACGGATTACCTGAGCGGTCTCGCGGGTGCAGCACTCGAGTCAGGTCACCCGATGGGGATGCTTGCGGGTCTTGCCGGCGCAATGGCGCATCACGTAGTTCGCGAGCGCGGCAATGCAACGGCGGCTGTGATTTTAGATAAACTGGCGGGATTGCAAGCCGTGAAGCGCGGTGTGTCAAGCGCCGAGGAGGCGATGGATCGCGAAGTGGCGAAGATTGTTAGCCCGAGCACGCATGCGCCGGAGCCGGTGCGCCCTGCACTGAGCCACGGCGAACGCGTTACGGCGGTTCAGCGTTCGGTTTCACATCCCGAACAGCACGCCGAAAGGGTGCAGCAAGTGATTGAAGCGATCGCGCAGCACGCTCCGCAGACGGCGGCAGCGTTTCAAGCCACGGCGGAACGCGCCACCTCGTTTCTGCAAAAGGCTGCACCTGTGCCACCGGTGCACAATCCTCTTTTGAGCACCGCCAAAGACACCGAGCCACCAAAGGACCAGCAGGCGAAGTTTTCACGCGTATATTCGGCGGTACACGAGCCGCCGAGTGTGCTACGGTCGGTGGCACGCGGCATGGTGACGCAAGACCAAATCGACGCATTGCGTGCCACTCGCCCGCTTTGGCTGAAGAGCGCACAGGACAAGGTGCAGCGTAGTCTGATGGCGCGGCCCGTCCATCTGCCACTACAGAAACGAATTGCGATCTCGACGTTTCTCGGCGTGCCTCTGGAGCCTCTACTGATGCCCGAGCATGCGCAGGCGTTGCAGGCGTCCTGGCTCACGCCTGCGAAACAAGAGCAAGGACCGAACAAACCACCGGGGCGGCCTCACTCGAAACCGCTCTCCACTGACTTCTCTAAATCTCTCAGCCTCAAAGGAAACTAAGCCATGTCCGGATCACTCGAAGAGCGTAAGGCATTACTGGTTACCCCGCCTCGCGCGAACGGCGTGACGGGCAACGTTGCGGCCTTGACGGTCGCGGCGCTGACCCCAGCGTTTTTGGATTTGTCGACGCTATCGAAGGGACCTGTCCCCTCGGTTGTGTCGTCGACGACGGTCTCACAAGAGGGCAGCGTTGGCGCATTCCTGACTGTCCAGGCGGATGGCGCCGATCTCTACTTGGTATTTGGGCCGACGCAGGCCAGCGTGACGACGACCGCGGCGCCGGTCCTGTTGACAGTCGGAACAAACACCAGCGGCGTCTACGGCGAAGTTTTGGGTACCGCACTGAAGGTCCCCACGGGTACGAGCCTTCGTGTTCTGATTCAAAACAGCCAAGATCGATTCATGGGCTTTGTTGGTGGTGGAGCGGGCACGATGCGCCTCTACCAGTCCAGCCCCGGAATGGTCTAGTCGTGTCAGGTCGCGTCGTCTTCGAGATCAAACAAGGCGTTTTCTTCCAGTCGGATTATTATCCCTGGACAGATGGCGGCACGCTGATCCCGTTGAGTGGGGCGACACTGGTCTCGAAGGTGCGCGTCGGGACGAAGAAGACGGATACACTGGTTTTAGACATCAGTTCGTTCTGGGTGATCGATCCGGTGGCGGACAGTATTAATCTCGTGCTGCCTGGCAGCGCAACCAGCGCGATTACAAACGGCACGTACTACGGCGATGTTCTGCTGACGCTTGCGGCGCCGAATGCGGGGCGCGTGGATTGCCCCCTGCAGTTTGTCTTTCAACTCGACGGCACCGATTCGCTGTGAGCCCGAAGAGCGTCACTTTATATCGGAGACAGCCGAAAACGGTTGTTCTGGACCGCTTACAGCTCGTTGTGCCCGTTGTGCTGGGGGTGTCGCCGACTACGGGCTTGATTGGATCAACTGTTA
>OCTA010001900.1_pt1 | contig 19129 bp, 17 predicted proteins | sample 1538991 | NCBI WGS metagenome assembly OCTA01 (sample SAMEA3539302, study PRJEB22396) | soil metagenome | biome: tundra; feature: field; material: soil | place: USA | collected 2010-05 | depth 0.15 m | reverse complement strand
GAGATTGGTCAGTGACTGGAGTTCAGACGTGTGCTCTTCCGATCTGGCCGGCACCTGGCTGCCCCCGCGGCGCCGGCGGTCACGCCAGGTGCCGGCCCCGCAGCCGCGGCGCTGGGTACCGGCTCCGCGGCCGTCGCCGGAGCGGGGCAGCGGGTCAGCGCCAGGTACCCGGCGACCACGATGAGTGCCATCGGGATCATGCTGTTGGGATCGGTGCCGAGGCCGCCGAAGAATCCGAAGTCCTCAATCAGCACCCAGGCCGCGATGCAGATCACGGCCATCACGGCGATCGATGGCCGGAGCAGCCGGGGCTGCCCGCTCAGCAGGCCCGCGCCGACCGCTGCCAGCGCGATGACCGTGGCCAGGTTGACTGCGAAGCCGTGGGCCGCGGTGAACTGAGCGAAGCCGGTCACCCAGCCGGCGAAGATCCCGGGCTGGTGCGTGCCGGCCATCGACTGGACCATGCGGGTGAGGGTGCCCGGCGCGCCATGCAGGCTGCCCTGCCAGAAACCGCGTCCCGGCCACGCCTGCAGCACGGCCATGCCCATCAAGAACAGGCCCGTCACCGCCAGGATCCGCCTGCCGAGCTCCGGGGTCCGCCAGAACCGCTCGGGCAGCGCCAGCAGGGCGCCGGCCGCGCAGTAGAACAGTGCAGCACCCGGCGCGCCGAACAGCCAGGTCAGCCCGGGGGCAAAAATCCCCCCGAACGACTCGCCGAAGACCCAGACCACCAGGCCCCAGCCGGCGCTCACCAGCCCGGCTAGCCGGCCGATGCGGCCCCGCGGTGCGGCGAGCAGCCACGCCCCGATCCCAACCTGGATCCAGACCGCAGCGGCGCCGGCCTGGATGGGGTGATACGACCAGCTCGTTGCGGCCCAGTTGACGACGTGCTGGACCCAGCCAGGTGAGTTGGCGGCGGTCGGCTCGATGACGTTGGACGGCAGGCCGGCCGCCATGCCGGGTTGCGCCTGCAGGATCCCGTCAAAAATCCATAGCACGCCGAAGCTGATCCGCAGCAAGCGGTGCCCGGCGGGCTCGGCGGTCCCGGCGGTCCCGGCCCGGCTCACGGCGCTGCCCGGCAATCCGAGGAACTCCCTGGCGCTGACCCAGGCCATCGCGAGCAGCGCGAGGATGACCGCCACGATGATGCCCTGATGCAGCAGTGCTGCCCGGAAGGCCGCCACCAGAACCGGATTGGTGACGTTCAGTCCGGAGTTCATCCCGGGCATCGAGGTCCACTCTCCTTAACGGCGGTAAGGCGGCTCATCGCAGTCCCAGCGGTCAGCCCGGCAGCGCAGGCGGTGCGGCGCGGGCCGCCAGCGAGGAGTTCGCTGACGCGATCACCGAGTACACCGCCGCGCGCTGCACGTTCAGCGTCGCGAGCGCTTTGCTCAGGGCGGCGGTTGCCTGGCTCCTGGCCCGCTTGTCCGATGCTGCCAGGACTTGCGCGACATCAGTCTGCACCTTCTGGGCGTCGGGAGTCGCCCAGGTCACCAGGCCGGTGACCACGCTGCCGAGATGGAACCTGGCCAGGGACTCCGCTACCTGATACCCGGATAGGTCATCGAGTAGCTCGTTATTGGCCAGCGAGCAGTTCGCCGCACCGGTATTGGCAATGTAGATCGAGGTCGTCACGTCATGGCTGGCGCCCGACTCGACCTGATGGAGCGTGCTCAGGGACTCGCCGACGCCGCCCGCGCACGACTCGACGGCGTAATTCATGTCATGCAGGAAGCCACGGAAGTCGGCGGCACGCTGTGCCTGCGACGGCCGGTGCACGAGGGCCACGAGCACGGCCGCTGCGACCAGCACCGCCCCGGCCACCAGCAGCGATCGCGGGACGCGGCGCGTCGGCCACCGGGTATGCCTGATCGGCACGTACGGCGGATCGGTGCGGGCCGGCGTGGTCACGGGTCAGCCCCGGTCCTCGCGCTGGCCCTGGCCCTGGCTCTGGCTCCGGCGCTGGCTCTGGCTCAGCGAGCCCGCGAGCGCCGCGGGCCTGCCGTCCATGAGGGCAACGCTCGCGGTGAGTTCCTGCACGGTCAGTGCCCCCAGGATGTGCTTGACGATGCGGTGCTTGGCGTTGAGGAAGAAGGTCTGCGGGAGCCCGTACACGCCGTAGGACGTGGTCGTCGAGGCCGGGAACGGATCGAATCCGACCTGGTAGGTGACGCCGGCCCGCCGCAGGAAATTCTCGGCCGGCCCTGCGTCATCGTTCGCGTCGACGCCGATGATCGCGACCGCGCCCCTGGAGTCCCGGTAGAACCTGGCGAGCAGCGGGGTCTCCCGCTTGCACGGCGGGCACCACGATGCGAAGAAGTTGACGATGACGGGGCGCCCGGCGTACTGCGCCAGGCTGACGGTGCTGCCAGTCCTGCCCACCGCCTTGAGCGTGAACGCCCGGGCCACGGGCGGTGACTGCGGCCGGGTCCGGGTCCCGCGGCCGGCGAACGACACGGCCACGATCGCCACGACCACCAGTGCGGCGGCAGTCCAGGCGATGCGTCCGCCGCGGCTTGCCATGCCGAGCCGGCTCGCGATGCCGCGCGGGGCCGCGGCGCCGGGCCGGCTCCCGGTGGTGGCGGACTGCTCGCCCTCCATCACGGCTGCCGGCTTCCGCATGGGTCACCCGCCCGTGCCGGTGCGGGGAGCTGTGCCGGGCCGTCGACCGGCGGCGCTGTCACGGGAAGCATGAACTCGAACCTACTGCCCGCGGCTGGCGCGCTGCGCACCCGGACCTCCCCCCCGTGGCCGCGCGCTATCGCCCGGACCAGCGCGAGGCCAAGCCCGGTGCCCCGGTGCCCGGTCGCGCTTGAGCCGGTCGCGAACCTGTCGAAGATCCGCGCGAGCTCGCTGCGGGGGATACCAGCGCCAGTATCCTCAATGATCATGCTTGCGGTATGAGCGCCCAGCAGCACCGAAAGCCTGATCACGTCGCCGGGCCCGGTGTGCTGGACGGCGTTCTCCAGCAGCGCGTCTATTGCCAGGCGGAGGCGCTCGCAGTCGGCCTGGACGGTGGCCGCGTCAAGGCGCCCCAGCTGCCAGAGCCGCTCCGCGGTGGGCCGCCAGCGCCGCAGGGCTTCCATCACGAAGCTGTCGAGGGCGACCGGCTGCGGGCGCAGGAAATCCGGGTTCTCGGACGCGGCGATGATCAGCAGCCGCTCGCCCAGGCTCTTGAGCCGGGTGAGTTCACCGACCACCACGCGAATGTCGCGTTGTCCCTGCCGGTCGGCCAGATCACGGGCCAGCAGCTCGGCATGGCCCAGGGCGATGGTGATCGGAGTCCGGAGCTGATGGGAGGCCTCCTGGAGGAACCGGCGCTGGGCCGCGAGCAGCCGGGCGTTCTCCTCACTGACCCGGGCACGTTCGGTATCCGCGGCAAACGTGCGGTGCGCGTGCCACATCATCACGCCGAACATCGCCGCCATCAGCGGGACCTCAGCCAGCTCGTCAGCTGGCTGCGCGTGCCGCCAGACGTCGAAGCCGATGGCGGCAAAGGTAGTCGCGATCATCGCGGCCAGCACCCAGGCCGTCGCCTTGGCAGCGGGCCGGACGCGAAAGCCGTAGAGCAGCGCGAAGCTCACCCAGATCAGGTGGAACGGGATCGCCTCCCAGTGCGCGAAGAGGACGATGCCGGCCAGGCCGAGCAGCCAGACCGCGACCCAGGAGAAGTCGAGCCACCAGGGCCAGTGGCGCAGCCCGCCGGCGTGCCGCCAGCTTGCCGCGCCGGGGAGCCGGCGGCTGATTACCGATCTAGGAGGCGAGCTGGTATCCCGCACCACGCACCGTCTTGATGAGCTCGAATCCCAGCTTCGATCGAAGCCGCCGTACGCAGACGTCGACGACATTCGAGCCAGGATCGAAGTCGTATCCCCAGATCGACGCGAGCAGCTGTTCCTTGCCGACCGACCGGCCAGGGTGCTCCATGAGTTCCCGCAGGAGCAGGAATTCGAGCCGGGTCAGCGCGACCGGCCCGTTCCCGATGTTCGCCTCCAGCCTGCCGACATCCAGGATGACCTCTCCTGCCCTGATCGTCTCGGGGCGCAGGTGCCCGGCCGCCCGCAGCTGGACGCGTACCCGGGCGAGCAGCTCGTCCAGCGAGAACGGCTTCGTCAGGTAATCCCGCGCGCCGAGTTCCAGGCAGTGCACCTTGGTCGTGACGTCATCCAGGCAGGACAGCACCAGGACCGCCCGGCCCGGGCGGTCCTGCAACAGCTGGGCCAGCACGGTCCGCCCGTCCATATCCGGCATGACCAGATCGAGGATGACCAGGTCGTACTCGTCGGCCCGGGCGCGGCTCAGCCCCGCTGACCCGTCCGGCGCAGTCTCGGCGTCGTATCCAGCGCCAGACAAGGCGCGGCAGATGAAGTCGCGGATCCTCGGCTCATCCTCGACGAGCAGGATCCGCGACCCAGCCGGCCGACGCGCTGGGCGATCTGTCATCATGGCGGCACTTCGCTTCGCGTAGGCCACATTGGCGGGTGTGGCGATCAGGCTCCCGCTCCTCAGCACCCGATAGGCGCTCAGCAGAGGATCTACTCCTCCAATCGTCCCCGGTCAAGGCTTCGGACCCGAACCGAAACGATCCTGTTACCAGCGGCGACTCCGTTGCGAGCGAGGAGGCGGAGAATCCAATGAAAGCAGTGTTACAACGCTGTGTAGCGGGAAAGATGCGCAGCGTGATCAATCCAGTGCGCCGCGGCACTCGTCCAGCGGTCGCTGATCATGACAATTTCGTCATTCAGGACTTTCGTTCTTGCCGCGATCCGGAGGCTGATCGCAAGATCAGGTACACAGACGGCTTCCGGCCCGCGAACGCGAACGCGGGCGGGCGGCCGGTACTGCTTGCCATGAAGAAGCGAGGTGGTGGCTGGTGTCTCTGCCGGCCCGGGTCATTACCCTGATCGTGGCGTTCCTCGCCGTCGTCGCGGGCGGGGTGTTCGTCGTCGCGCACTACCTGCTGGCCGGCCCGCCGGTGGAGGACTTCGCGGCGGGCCACACCGCCGGCCAGCCCGTGAACATCACGATGCAGTCCGACGCCGTGACTAGCGTGGCCTCGGTGGGCAACCACCCGACCTGGGTCACTTACTTCATCAAGAGCCCGCAGACGGGCGCCTGGGTGCACACCACGCTGTTCTCGGTCCCTGCCAGCACCCGGGTGAACGTGACGATTCTCGGTTATGACGGCTCCACGCCGGTGCGCAACCAGCTCTGGGGACGCGTTACAGGCACGACAGGCAGAGTGGCCTACTACGGAGGGAAGCCGGTCACGGTGGTGAACGGCTGGAACGGGCCCTATCTCATCCAGCACACCTTCACGATCCCCGGCATCAACCTCAGCGTGCCCGTTGAGGCCGGACCAGGGACCTGCTCGGACGCTCCCTGCACGAACAACGCGCACTCGACCACCACTTTCAGCTTCACGACCCCGTCCCGTGCGGGTGTCTTCCGCTGGCAGTGCTTCGTCCCCTGCGGGCTCTCCTTTCTCTACGGCAATGGTGGTCCCATGCAGACAATCGGCTACATGGCCGGCAACATGACGGTGGAGTCCTGATGACCGCGCCCGATGCGCCGGCGGCCGGCGGTCCCGAGCCGCGCCATGGCCTGCGGATCTTCCTGATCTGGCTGCCGATTGCCCTGATCGCGGATCTCCTCATCTGGTTCGCGCTGGGCCCGCACCTCCCGCCGGGAGCCATGTCGACCTCGGCAGCCAGCCAGCAGACCGACATCACCGTGCTGGCGGTCATTGCCGCCCCGGTCATGCTGGTCGTGCTCTGCTACTTCGGGTACGCACTGATCGTCTGGCGGCACCGGGAGGGGGACGAGGAGGACGGGCCGCCGATCCACGGGAACACGAAGCTCTCCCTGACCTGGATAGCGGCCACCTCGGTGATCGTGCTGTCGCTGGCGGTATACGGCACGGTGGAGCTGATCACGCCAGCCGGGGCAGGCGCCGGGGAAGGAAACACGCCGATCTGGCGGCCGAGCGGGGCGGCGCCGCTGCAGGTACAGGTCATCGGCCAGCAGTGGCGCTTCACTTACAGGTACCCGCAGTTCGGCGGGTTCGAGTCCACCGACCTGGTGCTGCCCGTCGGCCAGAACGTGCAGTTCAATGTGACCTCGCTGGACGTGATCCACAGCTTCTGGGCCTACCAGCTTGGCGTCAAGGCCGACGCCAACCCGGGGATCAACAACGTCGCCTACACCAAGCCGCTGCACACCGGCCCGGTCACCGTCCGCTGCTCCGAGCTCTGCGGGCTCTGGCACGCCGACATGACCACGGCGGCCAGGGTGGTTTCCGATGCGTCGTTCCAGACCTGGGCGTCGGCGAGCCGGACCCAGCTGGCCGCGCTGACCAGGAACCTGCCGCCGTACGCGCTGACCTATGACCCCGACCAGGTCTCCCAGCTGGGCAAGGCATTCGCACAGGCCGGACTGTCCGGAGCCGGCGGCAACTACTACGGCTCTCAATACCCGGTGCAGCCATGACGGGCCCGCGGACAGCTCCCACGCTTACTGCCGTTCCTTCCGTGAAGGGGTGACCGGATGGCCATCGAGACACAGCCGGAGAAGGCCCAGCACCCGGGCGGAGGCGGGCCAGGCAGGACCCGCCGGGCCCGCGCCTGGTGGATGAAGCCGGCCCTGCACACCGGGATCATCGGCGGCGCCATCGGCTACCTGATCGGCCACTGGCTCGGCAACTTCCTGGCCGGCGGCTGGACGCAGGTCCAGAACTCCGGTCAGAACGACACGGCGATCGTCCTGGGCTACCTGCTGGGAACGGTCGGCTGGCTGGCCGGGCTGGGAGTATTCAACGACCTGCTCCGCCAGATGGCCGGCCGGCCGGTGCCCCTCCGCGAGGAAGAGCACGCCGCCGCCTCCGGCCTTGCCAGGTACTTCAGGTACTCCCTCGACCACAAGGTGGTCGGCATGCAGTACCTGGTCGGGATGATCGTCTACTTCCTGACCGGCGGCCTGCTCGCGATGGCGATCAGGACCGAGCTGCTGTCGCCCTCCTATCACGTCTTCAGCTCCGCCGTGTACACGGAGATCGTCGGCGAGCACGGCACGATGATGATCATGATGATGTCGTCGCTCGTCCTGGGCCCGTTCGGTAACTACCTGGTGCCCCTGATGATCGGCTCGAAGCGGATGGCGTTCCCGCGGATCGAGGCGCTCTCGTTCTGGCTGACGCCCGCCGCCTTCATCGTGCTGCTGTCCGGGCTTATGTTCGGCGGCTTCCCGTTCGGGTGGACCGGGTACGCGCCGCTCTCGATCCAGGCAACCCAGGGCGCGGACGCCTACGCCGTCGCGTTCGGCATGATGGGCCTGTCGCTGATCCTGCTCGGCTTCAACCTCGTCGTCACGATCATCTGCTACCGCGCGCCCGGCATGCGCTGGAGCAGGCTGCCGATCTTCGTCTGGGCGATGCTCACGACCGGGATGATCATGGTGCTGGCGGCCCCGGTGCTGGTCGGCGGCATGTACATGATGGTGACCGACCGGACGGTGCAGACCGCGTTCTTCGTCGATGACCTCGGCGGCAGCAGTTACCTCTACCAGAACCTGTTCTGGTTCTTCGGCCATCCTGAGGTCTACATCCTGGCGCTGCCCGGGTTCGGCATCGTGTCCGAGATCCTCCCCGTGTTCTGCCGTAAGCCACTCTTCGGCTACCGGGTCGCCGGCGCCGGGATGATCGGCGTGGCCCTGCTCAGCTTCTTCGTCTGGCAGCATCACCTGTTCGATTCCGGGATCAACCCGGAGATGCGGCCGCTGTTCATGCTGACCACCGAGCTGATCTCCATCCCGACCGGGTTCATCTACCTGGTCGCGATGGGCACGTTCTGGAAGGCGAAGATCAGGTTCACCGTGCCGATGCTCTTCGCGCTGGGGCTGTACTTCAACTTCCTGATCGGCGGCATCTCCGGGGTGTTCCTGTCCGACGTCCCGGCCGACACCACCGAGCACGGCAGCTTCTTCGTGATGGCGCACTTCCACTACACGATCATGGGCGGGCTCGTCTTCGCGTTCTTCGCCGGTCTTTACTACTGGCTGCCCAAGATGATGGGCATCAAGCTGAACGAGACGCTCGGGAAGATCCACTTCTGGACGATGTTCATCTTCTTCAACTCGACTTTCCTGCCGCTGTTCGCGGTCGGGCTGCTGGGCCAGCCGCGCCGGGTGTACACCTACGCGCGCAATCTGGAGACGCTGAACGACTGGGTGTCGATCTCGTCCTTCCTGCTCGGCGTCTCCTTCCTGATCTTCGTCTTCAACTTCGTGATGTCGACTGCGGTCTGGCGGCGCCGCGAGGTAGGCAACCCGTGGCAGTCCCGCGGGCTCGAATGGCAGGTGTCCTCGCCGCCTCCGGCGGGCAACTTCACCCATGTCCCGGTGGTGCTGTCGGCCCCGTACGACTATGGCGAGAAGGATGCGCAGCCGGTCGCTGACCTCGATCCGCCGCCTGGCGTGCTCAGCGCTGCCTACGCGGGCGCGGGCAGCGCTGGCGCGAGCGCGAGCGCGAGCGCCGGAACGGAGGCATAGCGATGGCCGAGACAACAGCGTCCTTCCCGGCCGGGGCGGACCGGGAAGCCGAAGAGGCTGGCTTCTACCACGAGGCTGCGCTGAACGCGGCGTGGACCGGCTCGCGGCTCGCCATCGGCGGCATGTCGTTCGCGTTCGGCGCGTTCGTGTTCTCCTACTTTTACCTGCGGTCGCTGAACTCACACGGGATGTGGCACCCCGCGCACTTCAAGGGCCCGCAGCCCTGGGCCGGCGCGGTGATCATGGTACTGATAGTGGTCAGCGCGCTGGTGCAATCCGCCGGGCTGCAGCGGATCAAGGCCGGAAGCAAGGCCACCTGGCGGGCGGCCGCCATTGCCGCGCTGGTTCTTGGCCTCGCCGCCGTCGGCCTGCAGGTCTGGCAACTGCTCAGCCTGCCCTTTTACCCGGGCAGCGCGGGCTTCGCGAGCATCTTCGTCGGCAGTACGCCGATCTTCGTGGTGGTCGTGTTCGGCGTGATGATCTGGCTGGAGATCCTCATCGCGGGAGCCAGGCACATCCCGCCGATCTCCTTCGTTGAACAGCCGCCGACCTACGCTGAGGCGTTCGCGGTGCAGCGATTCCAGGCGTCGCTGAGCGCGTTTACCGTGGTCTGGAATTACCTTGCGGTGGTGGCGATCGTGTTCTGGGTGCTGTTCTACCTGACGGCCTGAGCGGAAAGGAGCGGCTCACGGCGAGGGCGCGGTCGCGCTCCCGCTCTGGTCCGGGGACCCTATGAATTATGTCCTCTCGCACTGGCAGGCCAGCTGGGCGTTCCTGGTCCTGTGCGCGGTGGCCGTCGCGCTGCACCTGAGCGGGCTGCGGCAGGTGACCGCCGCCGGGCGCGGCGGGCACGGTCCGGCCGGGCGGGACCATCGCGGCCGCGAGGCGGCGGCGTTCTATGGCGGGGTGCTCGCGGCCGGGATCGCAGTGGTCTCACCGGTGGGCTACTGGTCGGACAGCTACCTCTGGGTCCGGGCGGTGCAGGATCTCCTGCTGGCCGTGATAGCTCCGTCACTGATCGTCCTCGGGGCGCCGTGGCTGGCTCTCGCGGCCGGCGGTGGGCCAGGGTGGTGGCTAGCGTGGCCGCTGGGCGTGACGATCGCCTTCAACATCGTCTGGCTCGGCTGGCATGTTCCCGCGCTCTATGACCTTTCGGCGACGAACGCAGCCGTGCGGAACGCCGAGTACGCGACCTACCTGGGGACCGGGATCCTCTTCTGGCTGCAGCTGATCGGCTCCCGCCCGTCAAGCCCCGCCGCGCCGCCGATGCGCAGGCTGGCGTTTCTCGTCGGCACGGCCGCTGCCGACACTGTGCTCGGCATGGTCCTGGTCTTCGGATCCGGACTGCTGTATCCCGCCTACGTCGGCCCGGCGCACCGTGTCCTGACCGTGATTGCTGATCAGCAGGTAGCGGGAGCTGCCTTGTGGATGGGCGTGCTGCCGAGCCTGATCATTGTCTCGGTGGCACTGCTCGGTACCTGGCTGGACAACGAAGAACGCGATGATCCGTCGCGTGACCTGGAAAAGCTGACCGCGCCGCAGACGGCCGGATGGCGGTCTCGCGGCGGGTCCGTGGCGGCTGGATGGCCGTCCGGACCTCGCTACCGGCCGCCCACCGCGTGAAGATACTGAGGAGGATCGCGTGACTGGATCGGTTCTGGCGGTCACCATCAATGCCCAAGGCGGGTCGTACCTGTCGTTCGCGTTCCCGCTGGGCTTGTTCTGCGTCGTGGCCGCGGTGCTCTATCTCGTGCTGTTCGGCCGGCCGCACCAGCGGGTCCCGGCCCGCCGCGCCGGGCGGGTGCAGGCTGTCATGCCCGATGCTGGCACGGCGCGTGCCGCGGCTGCGCACGGGGCGACCGCCGCGGACGTGTCGGACGGGTCTTCGTCGGAGCAGCGGGCCGAACCGGGCGCCGAGTCAGCGGCTGAAGCGGCACCGGGTAACGTAGCTGCGCAGGACGGCGGCCCGGCCAGCGCCGATGACCCGCAGGCCGGGACGACCAACGGCACGGAGGCCAGCGAGTGACACAGGTGACCAGCGCCCTGCCCGGACCAGCGCCCGGGCAGGTCAGCGTGCCCGCGGCAGGGCGGCGCTCCATCCGCTTGATCGCCAGGGCACTGTTCCTGCTGACCAAGCCGCGGATCATCGAGCTGCTGCTGGTCACCACCGTGCCCACGATGCTGCTCGCGCAGCGCGGGCTGCCATCGGGCCGCCTGGTGGGCCTCACCCTGCTGGGCGGAGCGCTCGCGGCGGCCAGCGCCAACACGATCAACTGCTACATCGACAGGGACATCGACGCGGTGATGCGGCGTACCTCGCGCCGCCCGCTAGTCGCCAAGGGCGCGCAAGCCGTCGTCAAGCCGGGGGAGGCGCTGGCGTCGGGCATCCTGCTCGGCGCGGCATCCACCGTCCTGCTGGGACTGCTGGTCAACTGGCTGGCGGCGGCGCTGGCGGATGGCGCGATCCTGTTCTACGTGTTCGTGTACACGCTCGGGCTGAAGCGAAGGACCGCCTCGAACATCGTCATCGGCGGCGCGGCCGGCTGCTTCCCCGTGCTGGTCGGCTGGGCGGCCGTCACCGGCCGGGTCAGCCTGCCCGCGGTCGTGCTGTTCGCCATCATCTTCTTCTGGACGCCGCCGCACTTCTGGGCGCTGGCGATGAAGTTCCGGGACGACTATGCGGCGGCGAGCGTGCCGATGCTGCCGGTGGTGGCGTCCCCGGCGACGGTGACGCGCAAGATCCTCTGGTACTCCTACGCGATGGTCGCCGCCACGCTCGCCCTCGTCCCGTACGCGGGCTGGCTGTACGGCCTGGCCGCGGCCGGGCTCGGCGGCTGGTTCCTGGTGGAGGCGCACCGCCTCCGGGCGCGGGTCACGGCCGGCGACAAGCCGGCCCCGATGCGGCTGTTCCACCAGTCGATCGCCTACCTGACCATGCTGTTCGCAGCCATCGCCGTGGCCGCCGTCATCCCGGTCGGCCGCTGGTAGCGAGCGCTGCGCAGGCCGCCCCGGTCGCTGGTGTCGCGGCCCGCGGGCGAGCATTTCCGGCGGGTTGCCCAGCCGATGACGCCAGATGGGTAATGCTAGAACGCATGAGCACGGACCGTTCTCATTCACGAAGAGCATTTATCGGCGGCGCGGCTGCCGCCGTTGCGGTTCCTGCCGCCGTGGTGGCAGCCGTAAGGCTCGGGGATTCCGGCGCCCCTGAGCACGCGGCCGCCGGAACGAAGACGGCGGCCGCTGCCGGGCGCAGCCGGCCGGTGGCCGAGAACGACCTGCCCGGTGAGCGGGACTGGGCAATCAGGAAGCTGGGCGCCCCCGACGAGATCATGGGCTACGCGGCGCGGGCCAGCGTGCTGCCAGGCGAGCCGGTGCCGCTGTTCGTGTCAACGACATCCCGCAGGTTCCGGGTGCGGGCGCTGCGGACCGGCTGGTATCGCGGCGACCTGGCCCGCAAGGTGTGGGAGTCCGCCCCGGTGCGCGGTCACCGGCAGCGGCCGTCAGCCATGAACGAGGCGACCAATACCGTCCACACCGACTGGGGCCCGTCACTGACCGTGCCGACCGACGGCTGGCCGGCCGGCTCCTACCTGCTCCGGCTGGACGCCGACTCAGGAGCGCAGCGATACATCCCGCTGACGGTGCGGTCGCAGAGCACGGCAGGAAAGGTCGTGGTCAAGAACTGCGTCGCCACCTGGCAGGCCTATAACGCCTGGGGCGGCTATGACCTCTACAACGGCCCGACCGGCGCGTACGACGACCGCGCGCTGGCGGTCAGCCTGGACCGGCCCTACGACCAGGAGGGCGCCTACCTGTTCATGGTCTACGAGCGGAAGTTCATCAACCTGGCCGAGCAGCTTGGCCTGCCGCTGGCCTACCTGACCAGCATGGACATCGCAGACGACGCCCGCGTGCTGGACGGCGCGAGCGCGCTGATCTCGCTCGGGCACGACGAGTACTGGTCGCCGCCGGAGCGCGTCAACGTCACGGCAGCCAGGGACGCGGGCGTCAACCTGGCTTTCCTCGGCGCCAACGCGATGTTCCGCCGCACCCGCCTCGAGCCGACCGCGCTGGGAACCAGCCGGCTGGTGGTCTGCTACCGGACCAGCTATCAGCAGGACCCGATGTACGGGGTGGACAACACGCTGGTCACCAGCGACTGGCGGGAGGCGCCGCACCCCGACCCCGAGTCGTCGGTCATCGGCACGTTGTATGAGGGCTACCCGACCGTGGCCGATTACGTGGTCGCGGCACCCGACGCGTGGATGTTCAAGGGCACCGGTGCCAGGAAGGGGACCAGGTTCGCGGCGCTGGTGGGCATCGAGTACGACCGGGTCAACCCGGGCTCCCCCCTGCAGCGGCCCATCCAGATCCTGGCGCACTCGCCGCTGACCTGCAACGGCGTCAACAGTTACGCGGATTCCGCCTACTACACGCACCGCAGCGGCGCCGGGGTGTTCAATGCCGGCACGATGCGGTGGGTCGAATCATTCGGGCCGCCGCTGTACGGCTGGGGAATCACCAGGCGCTGCGGGGAGTTCACCCGCCGGGTGACCGCTAACGTGCTGCGGGCCTTCGCCGACGGGCCGGCCGCGCACTCCTATCCCGCGCACGACAACCTGGACGTCATGGACGAGTGGCCAGGCGATCCGATCGCCGCGCGGCACAACCTGTGGCCGCCGGTCGTCCTGTGACGGCCATGACTGCCGAGCTAGCCGTGACCCCGGGCGCCGCGCCCGGCGAAGTGGCCCGGGCAAGGTCCATCGCGGCCGCGTCCGCGGCTCGCGGGAAGCCGTATTCTGACATCAGGAACCGAATATGCGATGAATGCCCGGCCCGTCTGGGGACACCCTCCGGCTTGCCAGGCGGAAAGATACTCCGGAGGCGGCATGATGTCCCAACGCAGGTTCCCGCGCATTACCCGGTGGGCGGTGCCTGCTGGCGCGGTCGCCCTCACCGGGGTGGTCCTGGCCGGATTCGCGGCCGCCGGTGCTCAGTCGGCTCCGGTGCTGCCGTCGCGCACTACGGTCCAGCTGCTCGCCTCGATCAGCTCGGCCAGCGTGCCGCCGCCGATGACCGCCGTGGTCCAGGAGTCGGCGTCGCTCGGCTTCCCTGACCTCCCCGCCGCGCATGACCCGCTGTCCGGGCTGTCCTTCCTGACCGGTACGCACACGCTGAAGATCTGGTACGCGGACCCGGCGCACATCAGGCTCGCCGTGCCGGTACCGATGGGCGAAACCGATGTCCGGCGCGATGGCCGGAACGTGTGGTACTGGGACAGCCAGACCAGCCAGGTGACCCACCTGGTGCTGCCCGCCCAGGCGGCAGCCACGCCCAAGGGCAGCGCCGTCGCCCCCACCCCGCAGCAAGTGGCCAGGCAGCTGCTCGCGGCCATTGGCCCGACGACCAAGGTCGGCCTGCAGCAGAATGTCACGATCGCCGGCCAGGCGGCCTACCAGATCTCCCTCGCGCCCAAGGACGGCCAGTCGCTGATCGGCCAGATCAGGATCGCCATCGACGCCAAGCTGGCACTGCCACTCCGGGTGCAGATCTTCGCCCGGGGCGCTGGCAGCCCGGCCTTCCAGGTGGGATTCACCTCGCTTCGGTTCGGTACTCCCGCCGCGGCCAACTTCGCTTTCACCCCGCCGCCTGGCGCCAAGGTCAAGACAGTCACCGGGCCCAGCGGGCAAGGCGCCCGCCTCAGCGGCCTGCTGCCGCTGATCAGCAGTGATACCGCCTCGGGCTCGGCCAGCAGCGGCGTGGCGGTCGCTCCCGGCGGGGTCATCGTGCGGCGCGTCCGCGCGGTGCGGATCGGTAGTGCAGCCCCGGGGAAGATGGTCCGCGCCGGATCGCCGAGCATCTCGGTGAAGCTGCCCAAGGGCGCTCCGGTGCTGTTCACGCTGCCCGCCCGCGGCGCTGAACTGCAGAACTTGCTGCGCGCCTACGCGGGCCACCTGCCCAAGAGCCTGACCGCGGCGCAGCGCAAGGCCGCGCTGCAGAGGTTCGAGACAATGATCACGCGAGGCGGCGCAAAGGGCCGGGTGAATCCGGCCACGGGCGCCCCGGGGTTGTGGTCCGCCTATGCACCGCTCAGCGGAGCGGTGCCCGGTGCGGTCGCGGGGCCCGGGGCGCCGGCCGAACTCGGCACGGGCTGGCTCACCGTCGTGGTGTTCCCGGCGAACGGCGCGCCGGTCCCCGTGGCACCGCGCCGGATTGCTGCCGTCCCGCGCGCCTCGGCCAGCCAGGTCGCTGTCCCCGTGCCAGCACCAGCCGGGCCGGCCGGGCAGGATCTGGCCATGCTCGGGGCCCTGCTGCAGGCGGCAACGCCGGTGCACGGGTCCTGGGGGAGCGGCAGGCTGCTGACCACCAGCCTGCTGTCGGTGCTGGTCACTAGCAACGGCAGGATCCTGGCCGGGGCCGTCACTCCCGCGGTGCTGTACGCCGACGCGGCCACGTTCAAGTGAGCCCAGGCCGGGGCCCGGACGCTCAGGCGGACCAGATCAGCTTCGGCCCAGCGAGCGAGGACGGCCCTGATCAGGACGCACCCGGCCAAGCCGGCCCAGGCGATGGCGCGGTCAGCGCCAAGAGCGCGGCCCGCCAGGCTGCGGTCGGCCACGGCGCGGCCGGCCACGGCCTGGCGATCGCCACCAGCGGGCTGGCCAAGCGCTTCCGCGGCCAGCTTGCCGTGGCTGGCATCGACCTGGCCGTGCCGCGCGGCTCGGTGTACGGCTTCCTCGGCCCGAACGGCTCCGGTAAGACAACGACGATCCGGATGCTGCTCGGCCTGATCCAGCCGACCAGCGGCAGTCACGAGATGCTCGGCGCGGCGATGCCGGGCGGCGTCAATGCCGTGCTGCCCAGGGTCGGCTCGCTGGTCGAGGGCCCGGCGTTCTACCCGCAGCTGTCCGGCCGGGCGAACCTGGCCAGGCTGGACGCGGTGGACCGGACCGCTGACCGGCGGACCGCAGGCGCGCGGATCGATCATGCGCTCGAGCGGGTCGGGCTGCTCGCCGCCGCGGGCAAGCGCTTCCGCGCTTACTCGCTCGGCATGAAGCAGCGGCTGGCCATCGCGGCCGGGCTGCTGCAGCCACGCGAGCTGATGATCCTGGACGAGCCCACCAACGGCCTCGATCCGCAGGGTACCCGTGAGGTCCGCGCCCTGATCAGGCAGATCGCAGCCGAAGGGACCACGATCTTTGTCTCCTCGCACCTGCTGGCGGAGGTCGAGCAGGTCTGCTCGCACGTGGGCGTCATGCGGGCAGGCAAGCTGGTCTTCGAGGGCACGCTCGCGGATCTTCGTGGCGGCGGCGCAGCGCGGATCGTGGTCAGGACGCCCGAGCCCGCCGCCGCGTCGAGCGTGCTGGCCGGGCTTGGCCTCGCCGACGTCCGCAGCATCGAGCTCGAGGTCAGCGCCGAGCTCGGCGCGGAGCTCCCGGAGAACATCTGCGCCACCCTCGTGCACGCGGGCGTGCCCGTCGCCGGGCTTGACACGCCGCAGCCGAGCCTCGAGGAAAGGTTCGTCGAGCTGACCGGAGAAGGCTTCGATGTCAGCGGCTGACCTCGGCAGCGGGGCGGGGGGAGCGGCGGTCCGGCAGGCGAGTCGCCCCGGGCCCGGGCACCAGCCTGAGCTGGCGAGAAACCCCGGGGCCCCCGTTCTGTCCTGGCTGCGGCTACTCCGCTCGGAGCTGCAGCTCATTTTCCTGCGCCGCCGGAATCTTGCCCTGCTCGCCGTGCTGGCCGGCATCCCGTTGCTCATCGGCTTCGCGCTGCGGCTCCAGGACCGGTCTGGCGGAGGCGGCGGCTCGGGTCCCGCGTTCCTGTCCCAGGTGACAGGGAACGGCGTCTTCCTGGCGCTGGCTGCGCTCACGGTGCTGCTCATCCTGGTGCTGCCGCTGGCCGTTGCGGTGGTCGCGGGGGACTCGATCGCCGGGGAGGCCGGGCTGGGCACGCTGCGCTACCTGCTGACGGTCCCGGCCGGGCGGACCAGGCTGCTGGCCATCAAGTTCGCCGCCGTGGTGATCTTCGGCCTCGCCGCATGCCTGCTGGTGACGGCCGTGTCGCTGGCGATCGGGGCGGCGCTGTTCCCCGTCGGCCCGGTGACCCTGCTCTCGGGGACGACGGTCCCGCTGGCCACTGGCCTGCTGCGGCTGCTGCTGGTGACCCTCTACGTCGCCGCCGGGATGGCGGCTCTGGGGGCGATCGGCCTCGCCGTGTCGACACTCACCGAGCACGCGATCGCCGCGATGGCCGCGATCCTGGTCATCGTGGTCGGCAGTGAGGTCGCCGACAGCGTTTCGCAGTTCGCGGTGATTCACCCGCTGCTGCCGACCCACTTCTGGCTATCCTTTGACACCTTGCTCCGCACCCCGATCGACTGGGCCGGCCTGTCGCACGGGCTGGTGTCGTTTGGCGTGTACGTGGTCATCTTCTGCTCGATCGCCTGGGCCAGGTTCACCACGGCCGACGTGACCAGCTGACCTGCTGCCGAGCGCCGGTAATGCCGATGGCTCCCTGCTGAGGCGACAGGCGCAGCCCGGCGCCGCAACGCACGGGAGCGGTGGTGACGCCAGGACCTTGCCCAGTCCCCTGCCCAGCGCCGCAACGGGTGGCATGGCGGGGCCCCGGGCAGTGCTGCCGCAAACGAGCCCGTTCCCGAGGGCTGCCTGAGCCGGATCGCGGGGATCGACAGCAACGGGGCGCGCATGATCGAAGTGTGGCGGTCCAGCGACGATGCGCGGGCGTTCGCAGAGCGGAGCGCACCAGCCCTCGCGGAAATCCAGCTGCCGCCGCCATCACGAGCAGTCGGTTTCGACGTCACTTCCTACGTCGTGTCCTGACCCAGCACCGCCGGGACTCGGAGGGTATATCCAAGCCGTTGGTGGCCGCCCGCCACGCCACCAGGTCCATTGCAGTAACAGTCCGGCGCGGGTCCTGTGCGGTCAGCCCGCGGTGATGCCGTGTGCGGCGAGCGAGCCCGCGAACGTGATGACGAGACCGGATACCACCGCCAGCAGGAGCGTCACGGCGCCGAGGGCCAGCCGGTAGCGGGCGCGGCGGGCGCGGCACGGAGGTTCCAGTAGCCGGTGCACGCGCGCCGTGGTCGCGTAGCCGGCGGCTGCCAGGGCAGTGACGGGCACGGCCATGCCGGTGCCCATCGCCAGCAGGGCCGCGATGAGCGTGCGCGGCCCGCTGTGGCGCGCCGCGGCATCGTCGGCGCACATTTCGGCCAGCCGGGCCACCTCCGGCGCCCCGTGCGTAAACAGCGGCACCGCGGGGAAGCTCGCCGCGAATCCCCTGGTGAGCACGATCAGCAGGTGGTGGCGGCTGGCCAGGTGGGCCCGCTCGTGGGCGAGCACGGCGGTGAGCTGCGCGGGATCGAGAACGGCCAGCGCGCCGCTGGTGAGCACGATAACGGCGGGGCGCCCCGGTACGCAGTACGCGGCCGGCTGCGGGGCATCGAGTACCACGGCCGGGCTGGCGCCTGGCAGCCTGCAGCCGGTTATGCGCGCGGCTTCGGCGTGCGCGCGGGTCCGCCGCTGGGCCTGTTGCACGCCGCGCCCGTATCGCCAGGTGAGCACGGCCACCGTCAGCGCGGCGACGGTCGCTGCCGCGCCAAGGCCGAGCTCGAAGATCGCGCTGCGGTAGATCGTCGGGGCGCACGCTGCTCCCGCGACCGAGCGGCAGACGACCGCTGCCAGCCGGGACCAGCCCGCGATGGCTGCCCCGACCAGGAACTGCAGCGCCGCTACCGCTGAGGCCAGCACGCTAGCCATCGCCGTCAGCCATGCCGCCAGTCCCAGCCGGGCGCTGATGCCGCGCGCGGTCAGCCGCAGAAGCAGCCCGGGCAGGTACCAGGCCACCGCCAGCGCGTAAAGGAACACCAGCAGCGCGGGCCTCATCCGGGCCGCCGGCCAGCCAGCCTGCGCACCACCGCGTGCAGCATCTCGGACTCCGCACCGCCCATCTGGGCGACGAAGTGGCTCAGCACCACCTCGGTGTCCCCGCCGTCGGCCAGCGCTTCCCGCATCAGCCGCGCGCTGTATTCCTCGCGGCTGGCGGTCGCCGTGTAACGGTACGCCTTGCCCTCCTTGGCCCGGGCCAGCCATCCCTTGCGGTGCAGGTTGTCCATCGTGCTCATCACCGTGGTGTAGGCGATGGCCCGGTCCTGCCGCAGCTCGTCGAACAGTTCCCGCACGGTCACCGGGCTGTCGTGATCCCACACCAGGTGCATGATCACCGCTTCCAGGTCACCGAACCCGCGCACGCAACCTCCCGGAGCCTCTGGGCCAGCATACGGCCGGCAGTGGTCGTTGGCCCATGCTACTATCTACGTACGTAGATCGTAGATAGTAGCTGTCGTACCTGCCCCGGCTAGCCGCGGGGGTGGCCCGTCCTTCGAGGCGGGCGGACCGGCGAGGCGGACCGTCTTCTGAGGCGGGCGGGCGGATGAGGAGATAGGTGCCGTGTCCGAGGGCAGCCGGAAGCGCCAGCGGGCTAGTGAGAAGCTCGCGCAGATGAGAGCGCTGGAAGCGCGGCAGCGCCGTCGCCGGCAGTGGCTGGCCGGGATAGGCGCGGTGATCGTCGT
>OCTA010001899.1_pt1 | contig 19131 bp, 20 predicted proteins | sample 1538991 | NCBI WGS metagenome assembly OCTA01 (sample SAMEA3539302, study PRJEB22396) | soil metagenome | biome: tundra; feature: field; material: soil | place: USA | collected 2010-05 | depth 0.15 m | reverse complement strand
AGCCCGAACGGCCCCGCGCCGACGCACGCCGCGCCGCGAGCCTCGGCGGGTCCGGTGACGGCTCCCTCGGGCGTCGAGTACAGTCCCACCCGCGACAGTCGGATGTGAAAGGAGGCGGGTGCTGCGAGTCTCGTCGATTCGCACGGGCGTGGGCGTGACCCTCGGGGTCGCGGCGCTTCTCGCTGGGCGAGACGGTGCGGAGCAGCCCGCGGCGGCGGTGGCGGAGCAGCTGTATCTCGACGGCCAGCAGCTGATGGCTCAGCACAAGATCGACGAAGCGTGCGCGAAGTTTGCTGACAGCGAGCAACTGGACAGGGCGCTCGGGACGCTCATCAATCTCGCGGTGTGCCACGAGCAGCAGGGAAAACTCGCGACGGCATGGGGCGAGTTCGTCGACAGCGCCGCGCAAGCGGCCAAGGGAGGCCAGCGCGATCGCGAGAGCTTCGCGCGAGCGCATGCCGCCGCCCTCGAGAGCAAGCTGCAGAGGCTCGTCGTCGAGGTCGGGATTCCCCTGAGCGGCCTGGAAGTCACGCTCGACGGACAGGTGCTGCCTCCGAGCACACTCGGAACGGCGATCCCGCTCGATCCGGGCGTGCACGAGCTCCACGCCCGCGCGACCGGCAAGAAGACGTGGCGCATGGCGAGATTGACCATCGGCCCGGGCGTCGCGGTGACGCGGGTCCCGATCACGTTCGAAGACGACGAGGCGCCCAGCGCGGCCGACGTTCCCGTCGTGAAGGCCGCGCAAGCGCCGGACCCAGGCGCACTCGACCGCGTCCCGCAGGCGGCGGACGCGCCATCCACGGTCGATGACCCTGGCAGGCGCGTGGCGGGGCTCGTCGTGGGCGGCGCCGGCGTCGCGGGCATAGGCGCTGGCGCCGTGCTCGTCGCGCTCGCGCACTCGCTTCAAAGCAGCAGCACCGACGAGATTCACCGCGGCGACGTGACGAATGGCCACGCGGACTACACGAGCGCCCTCCACGATCAGACGGCCGGGTGGATCACTGGCGCCGTGGGCCTGACGGCGCTTGCCGCCGGCGTCTACCTCGTGCTCACCTCCAGTCAGTCGAGCGGCCCACCGGCGCGTGCTACCGGCGCGCGCGACCTCGTCGTCGGGTTGCCCACGGGCCGCGGCGACGCTGGCTTCGTGATCGGGATGGGATTCTGACGGACGTTCGACGCGACACTCGACGGGAGGCCCACGCTTGACTCGCGACGTCTCGGGCAGTCCAGGCGCCGCGCGCTCGAGGCGCTCGGCGGGGCCTTGCTGGTGCTGGCCCTGGTCCTCGGTGGCGGCATCCTCTGGCACGCGCGGAGACCGGCGGGCCCCGACCCCGCGCGCGCCGCCTTCGAGCGGGCGTTCGCCGCGCAGCAGATGGGCCGCTTTCACGAAGCGCGCGAGGGCTATCTTCGCGCCCTCGCGCTGGACCCCAACCTGGCGGACGCGCGCTATCAACTGGCTCTCCTGACCCACGCGGCGAACACGCAGGACGAGTCGCGCCACGATCTGGCGGAGCTCGAGCGCATTGCACCCGGCGACCCGCGCATCTCGAGCCTGCGGGCGCTCATCGAGGGGTCGCCGGCCGACGGAGGCCGCTGAGACGCGAGTCCGAGCTCGCGCTGGCGAACGGCGGCCCCTGTCGAGTGCTTACTCGGCCGTTGCGACCACGCCGCCGTGAAGCACGTAGGCCTTCGAGCTACTGACGACGTTTCCGCCGGGCGCCTCTCCGACCATGCCGAAGAGCCGGTAGTGGCTGCTGGTGCTGACGTTTCCGCCGGCGGTGATGTCGAGACCGGGTTTGCCGGGCGCGGCCGGGGGCGGGGGCGTGAGCGCGCCGCTCGCCGCGTCTCCCTCGGCGGTCCCTCCGTCCATGACACCCTCGGCTGGAGAGGCCGCCGCGTCGCCGAGCGGAGCGGTCGCTTCAGGCCCGATGCACGCGGACGCCATCGCAAGGCAAAAGGCGGCCAGGGCCGCCTGAAAGGCCGCTCGCGCCGGCGAAGGTGCCCTTCGTGAGCCGCGTCGGTGTGGACCTGCTCTCCCTGGAACTCGCCCTAGAAACACAGCGCACTCGCCTGGCACGCGGCCGTCCCTCCCGAGGCGACGGGCGCGGCGAAGCCCGTGACGTCGCAGCCGAACTGGTACGACCCGCCGCCGGTCACGGGGACGACTTTCGTCGTGGTGCACGACGAACAATTCGACCCCGAGATGCGAGGGCTCAGGTAACAGGCGTCCAGCCCCATGTTGATGTCCGCAAGGGCCGCGCCTCCGCTGGCCATGACCACGCCGACGCCGTCATTGGGACCCGGATCCCCACAATAGTTCCCGGTCACCGTGACGAAGCACTGGGTCGCCGACGCGGGAACCACGAGAGTGATGGCGGGCACGTACGTTCGGTACGCAGGATAGCCCTGGACGACAGTCGACTGAGTCGTCGAGAGCGCGCCGCCGCCCATCGCTCCGGTCTGCATGATTCCCACCGGCCCCCCGGTGCTGGTCCCGGACGGCGCCGGGCCTACCCAGGCTCCACTCGCGTTGATCACGGTCTGCCCGCTGACGCTCACGCTGTGCGGCGTGATGTCGCCGATCGCGTTGTCGGCGACCAGCGCGTACGGGACGCTCGAAAGGGGCTGTCGCGGCGTCAGCTCGCTGTCGGCATTCACCTTGATTCCCAGATAGAGGTCTTGCGCTCTTCCGGCCGCGTCGGCAAAGGTGCCCGCGGGGATGGGCGTGACTTCGCCGAGCTCGGCGGAAAAGAAGCCCGCGTCGAGCGTGATGCTCTGCGTTTCGGTCCAGATGGCCGTGCCGCCCGTGTTGACCGAGTAGATGCTGAAGACGAACGTGGTTTTCCCCGTGACCGGGTTACCCGCCGTATCGAAGAGCCGCCCTTGCTCGGTCATCGTGGCGGGAACCGAGGCCGATACGGGTGAAACGGTCGCAAGGATGACGGTCAGCGCGGCCGCGAAGAGGTCCACGTGGTCGGTGCGCATTTTTCGCCGGAAGGGTAGGACGTTTCACGCAGGGCTCGCAAGCAAGCCGCCCGTCAATGGCGACCGCGCTTGTGGGTCGCCCGGGCTCACGCGTTCGTCGGCGCGGCGCGGGCGGCGAGCATTGGCCGGTAAACGTCGCGGTACGACCACGCGAGAAAGAGCTCGAGCGCGAGCACCACGAGGGGGATCGCGATGCCCGCGGGGGCGAGGAAGGCGTGGAAGAAGATGATGTTGACGATGATCGGCGCGAGGAGGGCGAGCGCGAGCGGTACGAAGCGGCCGACGAGGAGGAGGAGACCGGAGGTCACCTCGACGACCTTGACCAGCACGAAGAGATAGCCCGTGGCGAACATGGCGCCTGCAAACGCGCCGGCGGCGGCCGGCATCGGTGGTTGCGGGAGGAAGTGGAGAAAGAAGTTCAGCCCGAAGACGAAGAAGACGAGCCCGAGGAGAACGCGGGCGCCCAGGACGATCTTGGAGTGCATGCCGTTACGATGGCACTTCCGAAAGAGAAGTTGCGCACCATTCGGAGGTTCCATTTTGCTCAGCCGGCTACATAATTGTCCTCATGGTCCATGACGCCGCCGGTTGCGCTCGGTTCGAAGCGGCCATGTGCTTGCTGGGAAAGCCGTGGACGGGCCTCATCTTCGCTGCGCTCGAGCGAGGCGCCCTCCGCTTCGGGGCCCTGCGTGACGCCGTCGGCGAGATCGGTGACCGGATGCTCTCGGTTCGTCTTCGCGAGCTCGAACAGCGCGGGCTCGTCACGCGCCGCGTGATCGGAGGGCCCCCGGTGGGCGTCGAATACGAGCTCACCGCGGCCGGTCGCGGCTTTCGTGACGTGGCCGACGCGATCCGCAAGTGGGGTGCGATGATCCTTCGCGCGGGCGAAGAGAGCCCTGGGGCTGCCGCGCGTTCACGGCGCTCGGGCTGAGCGCTCTTCAGAGGGGCAGTACCTTGTCGCCGATGAAGCCTTTCCGAGGGCCTCGGTGAGCGGCCCAGCTGGATCCTTCGTGGCATCGACCGAGCGCCACGCGATGATCCCATCGGGCCGGATCAGCGAGGCCCCGCCCCGCCGGATGCCGAGGGCCTTGCCCACGGCTTCCGCGTCGGCCGGCCGTATGTCGACACCCAAGCGCACGCTCGTCACGGCGACGCCCAGCATCTCGGAAGCCTTCGCGCAAGCCGCCGCCCACGAAGCGTCGTCCGCGAGAAGGACCCAACCGCGTTCGAAGAGATCGAGCGTCGAGATGCGTTCGCCGGCCTTCTCGATCCAGAGATGCGGCGCACGCGTGCCGGGCTGGCCCTTCCACTCGTCGGGCCGCGCGGCCGGGGGGAGGTCGCCACCGGCGCCGATCACCGCCGCCGAACGATGGAGTTGCCCGAACTCGACCGCGGCCTCGTCGAGAATCGCGACGCCCGCAGCGACGTCGGGCGCGTACTTCGCGTAGTCGGGACGCACGAACGTCTGCTCGAGCCTCGTCCACGCGATCGGCCGCCGTTCGGCGTCGTAGGTCTCGAGGAGCTCCGGAGTGGAGACACCCGAGAGAACGGCCGACAGCTTCCACGCGAGATTGTGCGCGTCGTGAATGCCGGTGTTCGCGCCGTAGCCTCCACGCGTCGGAGGGAGAGTGTGTGCCGCATCGCCCGCGAGAAAGACGCGACCGGACGCGAACCGATCGGCGATGAGCGCGCTCAGCTCCCATCGGCCCGTCGTGATGAGTTCGATCGGAACGTCCGCTCGGCCGATGGCCTTCCGTACGGTGGCGAGCAGCGTCTTCTCGTCGCGCTCGACGTCGTCATGAAACATGAGCACCCAGCGGCCATCGACGTAGGTCGTGAGGAACGCCTTGAGGTCCGGCTGCTCGATCTCGAACTGCGAAATGCCCTTTTCGAGATACGCCTCGAGGGGCGCTCGAAAAAGTACGCTTCGAAGCGTTTGAATAGGCCCCGGTCCCTTGCGCCCGATGCCCAGGGCCTCGCGGACTGGACTCCGGCTGCCGTCCGCCGCGATCATGGTGGCCGCCCGAAGCATGTATTCCCGACCGCCTCGCTCGCGAAGCCACGCGGTCACCCCCTCGGCGTCCTGTTCGAAGCGAACCAGCTCCGTACCGAGGCGCAGGTCCGCGCCGAGCGCGCGCGCCTTGTCGCGGAGGATCGGCTCGAGACGATCCTGAGCGATCGCCGCGCCCGCGCAGGGAGAATACTCGCTCGCGGGCACCTCGCGCCTGGGCGCGCCGTGCTTCTCGGGCGTCCAGTCGGACTCGTCGAACCACGGCCCGGCGAGGCTCTCGATCTTGCACCGGCGCAGGCGAAAGCCGGGTGGTGACTCGGGGATGAGCGAGGCCAGGCCGACGGTGCGAAAGAGCTCGAGGGTCCGCGGCGTGTAGCCGATGGCTCGGGGATGAAGATGGCTTCCCGTGTGCGTCTCGACGAGCACGGTAGTTACGCCTCGAAAGGCCAGGAAGAGAGCGGCCGAAAGGCCGACCAGGCTGCCCCCGACGACGACCACGGGAGTCGAAGTGGCGTCGGGCGCCACGGTTGATACACTGTTCACTGTCGATACAGTGTATCGGTGAACCGGGGTTGTCAACGCGAGGCCCCGAGAGTCAGCTAGAGAGGGACGATGGCCGCGCGACGGAAGCCCGAGGTGATCGCTGCCCCCCTCGTGTGGGAACGGGCCGAGCCCGCCAAGCGGCCCGTGCCCGGGCGCCTGAGCCGAGAGCGCATCGTGCGCGCGGCCATCGCCATCGCCGACAAAGAGGGCCTCGCGGCCGTGTCCCTGCGGAACGTCGCCGCCAAGCTGAAGACAGGGCCCATGCGGCTCTACGGGTACACGTCGACGAAAGAAGGGCTGCTCGAGTTGATGGTCGACGCGGTCTACGGCGAGATCGTGGCCGCGGGTCCAGCTCGTGGCGACTGGCGCGAGACCTTGCGCTCGATCGCGCGGCGCACGCGTCAGGCGGCCAAGCAGCACACCTGGTTCGTCGATCTCCTCGGGGGTCGCCCGCATTTCGGCCCGAACGCCCTCGAGCACTACGAGGCATCGCTCGCCGCGCTGAGCGACGCGCGCGGCTTCGAAGACATCGACGCGGCCCTCCAGGCCGTCGGAACGCTCAACGCGTACGTGATCGGTGCCATCCGGGGCGAGGCCAGCGCGCTGAACGCCGAGCTCGAGAGCGGAATGAACGAACGAGAATTTCAGGACGCGACCTGGCCGTACCTGCAGCGCATGATCGCCACGGGTCGTTTCCCGACCCTCGCCCGAGTGGTTCGCGAGGCCTCGCACCCGCCGTCCGACGTGGTCTTCGAGCGGGGTCTCGCGTCCGTGATCGACGGGATCGCGGCCGGCCTGGGACGCTGAGCGCCCTTCAAAGCTCGGGAGCGAGGAACCGCGCGAGGAGCTCGAGGATTCGATGTTCGCGAAAGGGCGGACCCTCGGTCACGCACTCGGCCATCAGATCGTCGACGAACGTGCGAATCGCGCCGATGGCGTCAGGCGAGTACACGCAGAGCGCGTTTTCGTAATTCAAGAACAGGCTCCGCATGTCGAAGTTCGGAGAACCGACATAGGCAAAGGTGGTGTCGATCACCATCGCCTTCGCATGCACCATCCCTCGCAGATAGTAATGGACGTGGACGCCTGCCGAGGTGAGCTCGCGCAAGAGGCTCCGGCGCGCGAAGTCGGCGACGCCATGGTTCGAGACCGACGGGACCACGATCTCCGTCCTTACCCCGCGGCGGGCGGCGAGCACCAGCGCGTGCTGGAGGGCATCGTCCGGGACGTAGTAAGGAGTCACCAGCGAGATGCGCTCGCGGGCCTCGAAGAGGCCGGTCAAGAAGAGATCGTACATCGTGTCGGTGAGGAGGTCGGGGCCGCTGGGTACGAGCTGCACGATCGCGTCGCCACGAGGTCCGTGCGCCGTGGCCTTCGCGGGCGGCGCCTTGCGCGGGGACCCTCCGCAGTACACCCAGTCCGACTCGAACATGGCCATCGCGTCGTCGGCCACGGGGCCACGGGTCACCGCGGCGACGTCGCGCCATCGCGGCGGCGCGCTCGTCGCGGGCGCTCGCGGTGGGCCCATGTATTCGTTCGCGAGGTTCATCCCGCCGGCGAACACGTGCTGTCCGTCGACCACCATCAGCTTTCGATGGCTGCGCAGGTTCGACCTCCCCCGGATCGGCGAATGCCAGAGCGGCATGAAGGACCGCACCTCGGCCCCCGTTTTGCCCAGGGCGGTCGCGGCACGGCTTCGTGACTGCGCCGATCCGACCGCGTCGAGAATCACGCGCACGCTGACGCCCTTGGCCGCTCGCTCGCTCAGTGCATCGACGACGGCGTGACCGGTCGTATCGTGACCAAGGATGAACATCGTCAGATCGATCGTTTGCTGCGCACCCGCGATGAGCTCCATGAGCCGCGCGTACGCGGTCTCGCCCGTCGCCAGCAGTTCGAACGAGTTCCCGTTCCGCGGAGGCGCCACGCCGCTCGGTCTCAGAACCGCTGCGATCGTGGGCCTCTGCGCTCCTTGCTCTCCGATCCCGGCCCGTCGATCGGCGTCGTCCTCCGGTCCCTTCGCGCTCACCGGGAACTTTCGGCTTCCAACGAGGAGAAAGAGCGGGATCGCGACGAAGGGAATGAAGACGAACCCCAGCAGCCACGCCAGCGTGCTCTGCGAGGTCCTGCGCGATCCGCCGAATCCCGACACCAACCAGAACGAAGCGATCGCCGCGACGACCGTGGCCACGTGGGCGAGGAGATAGCTCTCGAGGTGGCCGTGCATCGCGCCCGGTCTACGCGATGCGTGACGGGACGGAAAGCGTAGCTTCCGCGCACGGAGTTCGCGGGGCCTTCCGCGCCCTGCGCTGCAGGGACACCCGCGAAAATCAGCCTCAGCGGACCGGCACACTCATTGCGATGGGTGCCGTCGGCGCGAACAACGTGGTGAACGCGACGGCCTACAACGCCAGCGTGGCGGGAGGCTTCATCGCGCCGCAAGCGATGCCAAGCGGCTCGCCCGCGGCAGACGCGACCAAGCGCCTCAGCATCGTGGCCGACGCGTCGGCCGGGACGGCATACGTGGGATACCGGACGACGGCCGACACGTCTGGGCGCTCGGCTCGTGGTCGGCTTGCTATCCGAACACGAGCTCGTTCTGGTGCGCGCCGTATCCGACGCTAGCGACCGACTGGAAGAGCGCGGCGTTCTCTTACCCACCTGGGCAGCGCGTCTATCTCGAGGTCACGCGGCTCGAGAAGTCGACCGACGCGACGCCGACGCTCGAGGACTGGGTCGTCGACGGTGCGGGCCTCTATCCGTGGGGCCAGAATCGCATGCAGCTCTCCGGGCAGCCCGGCTACGCGCAGGAGAGGAGCGCCTCCCGCCGTAAGCGCAATGACGAAGACTTGCGAAAAGAGCGTGCCCCCGCCCGGCTGCGGACCGAAGCCGAAGTCGACGTTACCGGTGAAGGTGCCGCCGAGGATGACGTCCGACGCCGCGTCGCTCGTCACGCTCGCCACGATGATTCCCGCGCCGACCGCGCCGATCTGCTTCGTCCACTGCAAGTGGCACTGAGAGTCGAACTTCGCGACGAGCGTGTCGCTCGTTCCCTGCGACGTGAAGGTCGTGCCGTTCGCCGTGAGCGTCCCGTTGAACGTCGCTGCCAGCAGAATGTCGCCCGCGGCGTCCGCCGATGCGACCACATTTTGATTCTGGATCTCCGTCAGGAGGCTCGGCGGTGCGCCCACCAGCGGCCATCGGACGCTGCAGAGTTCATGAGCGAACTGCGGCGGAGGTTCCGCCCCGGCGTCCGAAGCACTGGCACACGTGGCGCCCACGGTCACTCGGGCGGTCGTGGAGCCCTTGGCGTCGGGTCGGGCGAGCTCTCCACTTCGGCCCGAGCTGTCGGCCGCGGTGACGGTGTACGTGGTCGTCGTCGTCGGGCAAGCGTGAAGCGACGCTGTAGAGGAAGTGGCGCCGCCCCCGGTCCATGCGTAGGCGTAAGGCGGCGTCCCTCCGGCGGTACTGGCGGATAGATCGACACATTGACCCGGGCAGATCGTCTGCGAGCCGGGCGCGATGGAGACCCGCACGTCGGTGCTCGCATCCGCGCCCGAGGCAAAGCCGGACGTCCCGGTGCCGCCGTCGGCATACGTCCCGACCTCGCCCAGGGACCCCGCCTCAGAGCCGCAGGCGACGAGCGGCACGGCCGCGGTCGCGACCACGGCGAGCACCAGAGAGGGAGCGGAGCGCATGCAAACGGATGCCCGCATCGCGGACAATCCGTGCGTCTCAAGACGCAATCGTCGCCCTCGCGCACTGCGCCATGCCCATGTCGCGTTCTCTCTGCCGTCCGTCGTAATCTGGGGCCGAAATGCTTCCCATGCTTCCGACGCGCGGTTCCTTGCTTGGCGCCTTTCTCATGCTCGGCGCGTTCCTGTCGAGTGCGTGCAGCAATTCGAGCGGAGCCGGCGGCACGCAGTTCGCGTGCATCTTGCCTGGAGCCTGCACGCTGACCACCGGCCTGACGCAGCAAACCCTCGCCTCGGTGCAAGCCGATTGCGCCGACGCGAAGGGAACGGGCGCCGGGTCGTGTCCCACGGCGGGCCTCGTCACGTGCTGCATCTTCTTCGCGTCGGGCACCACCTCCGAGATTCTGTGCGACTACGGCGACAGCGGAGCCCCCGGCGACCCGACGGCGACGAAGATGTGCGCTCAGTAGTCTCTAGTTCGATGAGCCGGGCTCGCGCCGAGCGCCCATCTTCACCGGGGCGATGAAGATTCGCATGCCCGGCGCGCGCGCGATGGGACCCGCGCTCGTCTCGGCGAAAGCGCCGCGTCGTCGAAAGTGCCCGAGGAGCGATCGAGCGGTGTCGTCGCTCACGGTCCTCGCCACGCCCTGCCCTGTCGGCATGAGCGACACGACGAGCTCGCGAAGATCGCTCCCTTCCGCCGCGCGTATCGATGCGGTCATCGCCGCCTCGGGAGCCGAGAGGAGACAGGCGACGTCTTCGGGCTCCTTCGCCGTCGCGCGGACCGACCACCCCGCCGGCAGCGGCGAGGGCAAGTGATGGCGCACATCCGACTCGCGGCCCGCGGGATCTTCGGCCGGATCGTCTTCGACCCGGATGAGCGCGCCCTTCACGCGATGGGCTCCCCAGGTGTCGGGGCTCGCGGCGTGAGCCCGGGCCACGAAGAGGCGCACGTCGGGCGCTTCCTCGAGCATCGTCTCGTCGTTCTCGACGAACGCGTCCGCCGCCCGGAACCGGCGCAGAATTCGCGCGGCCTGCTTGTCGGGCATGCGCGTTCGGTCGTGCCGCCAGATGTGGAGGGACAGCACGTGCGCTTCGTTTCGCTCGACGAGCGCCATCATGATGCGGGCCGAGTGCTCGGCCTCGATCCAGAACACGTCCTCGTCGTCGTGCTCGCGCTCGGGAAGCGACCACCCCTCGGGGGGTCGCTTCGGGAGGTGCGCCCGCGCATCGAAAGTCGTGACGGTTCCGGCTCGATGGATCGCCGGGCCTGCCGAAGGGAATTGCTTCGCCTGCCGCGGCTCCGGCACGGGCGCGCGCAACTCGCTGACCGACTTCGGGCCGACGAGCACGTCGCACTCCGAACAATCGATCTCCTCGAGTTTGGGGCAGCTGGCAAGAGGCCGAATGCTCCGGAGCTCCCTGCATTGTTCGACCGAGAGGAAACGCAGGTTGGGCAGCCCCGCGAGGGGCGCGACGCTCTCGATGGCCGTGCGCGCGAGCGTCAGGTGCTCGAGCGACGTCATCCGTGCGAGCGGCGTTGCATCGCGAACGGCCGAGTCGCCCGCGTCGAGCACGCGAAGGCGGGTCAGCGACTGGAGAGGCGACAGGTCGCTCAGGTGCTCGAAGCTATCGAGGTGAAGGGTTTCGAGACGCGTGAGGCCCGACAGGGGGCGAAGGTTTGCGAAGGCACGCACGCCGGTGGGCCCCACCTCGAGCTTGCGAAGGGCGAGTCCGTCCTCGACACCGGCAAGGCCGCCGAGGGGCGTGCACATCACGTTGAGCTCCTCGAGGCACGGCAGGTCGCGAAGCGGGGGCCACGAGCGGATCGCCGTCCCGAAGAGTCGGAGAAAGCGGAGCTTCGGCAGCTTCAAGGGAGACAGATCCGTCACCGGCGACATGCCGAGATCGAGGTATTCGAGCTCGGTCAGTTGTCCCAGCACGCTCACGTCGGAGAGGGCTTCGCAGCTGTAAAGCTGCAGATGCACGAGCGATCGAAGGGGGCGGAGGACGTCGGTCGGCTCGCCCTTGATCCCGTGAAGCTCGAGCTGGCGGAGTCCGACGAGCTTTCGTATCGATTCGAGGCGGGGTTGGACGTCGTAGCCCGAAAGCTCGAGCTTTCTCAGCGAATGAAGGCCCTCGATGGGCGACAGGTCCTCGCAGCCGCTCACCGCCAGCTCTTCGAGCCCGGTCAACGAACGAAGGGGGCCGAGATCGAGCCGCTCGTCGGCACTGATCCGCAAGCACCGCAGGTGCGGCAAGCTCGCGAGAGGCGAGAGATCGGGAGGCTCGGTCGCCTCGACGAGGAGGTCTGCGAGGCGAGTCAACGCCTTCAGCGCGGACAGGTCGGTCAGCAAGTGCGCGGCGCGAAGCGCGAGCTTCGTCAACGACGGCAGCTCGCTCAGCGGCGAGATGTCCCTCAGCGTCTCGGTCTCGTCGACCGAAAACTCGGTCATCCCGGCACGCTCGTCGGCGGTGAGCGCCTCGATGCGCGCGCGCAAGTGCAAGTCGTCTTCGGTCGGGCCCGTCGCCGGGACCGCGGGCAATCGCAGCGCACCGTACAGCCATGGACGAAAGCGCAGGCCGCGCGGGGAGGCGAACCGCGTCCGGTCGACGGTCTCGCCGAACCCGCGCAACATCTCGACGGCGTGCGAGCGCCCGAACCTGGGCGCGAAGCGATCGGTCTGGCGCATTTGCGCCTCGGCGATCGCTTCCTCGATGACGGCGCGAAGTGCCTTGGGTTCGACGAGCCTGGCGGGCGCGTCGCCCAGCACCTCGGCCCAGCTACGGAAGGCGGGCTCGATGATGCCATCGGGCATCGCGACCTTGATCTTCTGACCGTCGGCCGCGAGGGCCCGCTCGATATAGATCCCCGCGAGCCAATCCAGGAGGAATCGGGCCGCGTGAACGAGGCGAGGCCGCGTGACGGGTTCTTTCGGGAGAAGCATGGCCGCTCTCGGAGACCGGGGAGACTAGCAGCGGCGGGACCGAATCGCCGCGCCGATCGGACGAGCGGTCGGCCTCGGGTTCCCTGGCGGGTGAATGCGCTTGCCAACCCTACTGGGGAGCGTCGGAAGAAGCCGCCTTCGCGTGCGCGAGCGCGCGCTCGAGGCACTGCCAGAAGGGATCGTCGTACGCGGGATCGCCCGTGACTCGCGGGCTCATTCCCGTGGGTTGGATGTAGACGCTCACGTGGCTCTTCGCGGCGTTCTTGGCGCTGACGACCGTGGCGCCCTCGGCGTCGCCTGCCACGTCGTCGGGCGTGTACCCCTCCTGGGTCAAGCAGTCCTTCGAGGCTTCTTCGATCCTCGAGGTGTCGGCCTTCGCCAGGCGCGCGTGGAGCGGGTCGCTGAGGGCGGGCGACTTTGCGACGAGCGAGCACGCGGACGCGAGCGGCACCGCGAGGAGGAGGAGGGAGAGGCCGTATCGCATGGGAACGAGCATCCTATCGCGCCGGCCGCGCGTACAGGGTCCTAAAGACTTGGAGCGTCAGAGCCCCTGGCACGTGAACGTGAACCCGGACAGGGTCGTCGGGGTCGGCACGCGCAGCGTGAAGGGGACGGCCGTCCCGGTCCCGGGGGTGACCGTGACGGGGCCGGGCGCACCGAAGGGGCCGCCGTCGGGGACGGGCGGGAGCGACGCGATGGCCATCACGTACGTCTGCGAGCCCACTTTGAATCCGAGGCTCGGATAGCCGCTCCTCGACTGGTCGAAGCTGACGATCGGTCGCTCGACCATGGCCTTCGGCGTGCCGTAGAACAGGTGAAACGCTGCGCTCCCCTCGTCGTTCTCGAGCGGCGCGGTCACCACGATGGCGTTGCCGTCGGACCCGTCGGCCACGTAGTTCACCGCTCCGGGGAGATCGATCGCGGCCAGGCTTTGCACGGCGCTCGGTCCGATCAGCGTGAGCGTGACAGCGGCCCCCGCGTCGATTCCTTCGAGCCCGAGCTTGCCGGAGCTCTCGGGGCCGAGCGTCATCGACGTGGCTTTGCCGCCCGCGAGTTGCATCACGAGATCGCGCGCGGCCGCCGACCCGTCGGCGCTCTCGAACGTCTCGAGGTCCTCCTCGCCATTCGAGGATCCCGACCCGATGACGTGCTGCCGAATGAGCTTGCCGTTGCTCGTGACGAACACGCGAACAATCGACGCCTCCGTCGCGATTCCCCCTTGGTCGGCCACGTACAGCGTGCCCGCTGCATCCTTGCCGATCCCGATGACTGTCGCGAGCGTCGTGGGGTGCGTCGCGAGCGGGTCGCACGCGGTCTCGGCAGGCGGGCTGGTCGAGCTCGAGCTGCACGCCGTGACGACGGCAGCTGCGATGAGCATGTAGAGGGAGCGAGCCATGCGGGAAGGGTAGCACTCGGTGATCGAGCGATGGGGTCCACGACGAAATCCACTCACGACGAAGTCGCGCTATCCCTCGGGGATGCAGTTCACGGTCCCCCACGCGGTTTGCGCTCTGGCCATCGCCCTGCCGGCATGCAGATCGACCCAGCCACGCGCGGCTGCACCTGCCTTCTCGTTCGACGTCGCGGCTGCCGAAGTTGGGGTCGCTCGCGAGCTCGACGACTTTCACGACGCCGCGGCGCGTGCCGACGAGGCCCGGTACTTCGCGCACTTCGCGCCCGATGCCGTGTTCCTCGGGACCGACGCGACCGAGCGCTGGAACGTGACCGCCTTTCGGGCCTACGCACATCCGCACTTCGCGGCGGGCAACGGGTGGACGTATCGCTCACTCCGGCGGGCCGTGATCCTCGCGCCTTCTGGCTCTATCGCGTGGTTCGACGAAGATTTGAGAGGCGAGCGTGTAGGGCCCACGCGCGGAACCGGCGTGCTCGTCTTCCGGGACGGACGGTGGCTCATTGCGCTCTACGATCTATCCATCACGATTCCGAACGATCGATTCGACGCCGTGAAAGCCGTGCTGGACGCGAAGTGACTGCGCCGTCCGCTATACGCAATTGCCGTAGCAGACGTGACTCGAACCCGCCGGAAGAGGCGCGGTCACGGTGCCTGAGAGGGACCCATCTTGTCCGCTGCAGTAAAGCGAAGCGCCGTCGGTCGGGAGAGATTCGCAGGATGGCGGCTGACAGGTAAAATACCCGACACACTCCCCACTTGCGTCCCAGTCCATCGACCCATCGGGTCACCATCCGGCGCACTGGCGTCGTCGCTTCCTTCGGAAGCCCCGTTCCCCGAATCCAGCGCGCCGTTCATGGGCGTCGCGCCGCCCACCCCTGTGTCGGGGCCGCCGGCTTCCGGAGAACCCGGGTTGTCCGTCGTGCCTCCGCCACAAGCGATTGCCAAAGGCACGAGTACGATCGCGACCTTCCATCGCTCCATCGCTCTATCCTAGCAGGCCTCCGGACACGGCTGCTCTCCGGGCGTTCGACGAGCAAGGAATGATGCAGGACGCCGATGTCGCGGAGGGCCAGCACGTCGAGCCGGTCATCGATCGCTTGCTCGGTGCGCCCGGGACCGCGTATCTCCATCTCCACTTCGCGCGCCACGGCTGCTACATCGCGCGCGTCGATCGGCGCTGAGATGGCCATCGGCACGATGGACGCGCGGCCGTCCACCGGCGATTTGTTTACGAGGTTCGTAGAGGGGATGCTTTTGGGCATAGAGTGACGTGAGTGTCACGCCCCCGCGCCCCGTCTCGTCGCGCGCGCGCGACGGATCCCATCTCGTTCGTCGAGGCCGCGTACCGGTTCGAAGACGACGACGACGCCTGGCTCGCCCGCGTCCGGACCGCGGCCAGCGCGCTCTTTCCGGCAGCGCATGTGCGCGCCTCCGTTGCGTTCGTGTACCGCGCGCCGACTGCGAAGACCTTCCGAATCGAGCGCGTCAGCGCGGAGGGCCTCGACGGCCCGAAGGCCATGCAAGCGCTCGCCGCGGACGCCGCGAACGATCCGCAATACATCCAGGACAGCATCCTCTCCCGTCCGTGCGACTTCGTCAGCGCCGTGCCGGGGACCGAGCACCAGCGCGGCTGGAGGTCCGTTCGGTCGGCCCTTCGCGCCGTCGACGGCGTCGTGGTGAACGGCCTCGATGCGGCAGGGCTCGGCGTCCTCAGCCTCGTCTTCGTCACGAAGCGCCCCGCGCTGCCAGCGCTCCTGAAATCCACCCTCTCGCGCGCCGCGGCGCACTCCGTGGCCGGCCTACGGATCCGGAGACGCCTCGCCTCCGCCGAGGCCCGGCTCGCCGACGCCGACGCCGTCCTCACACCGAATGGAGACATCGCCCACGCCGCGGGCACGGCGCGCCTCGCGCCTTCGCGCGACAGTCTGCGACGCGCCGCGACCGCGCTCGAGCGATCGCGCGGACGCATGCGGCGCGACGACTCGGATCGCGCGGTGCTCGACTGGAAGGTGCTCATCGAGCAGAAGTGGTCGCTGCTCGATCACTTCGATCGCGACGGAAAGCGGTACATCCTGGCTTGCCGCAATTCGCCGTCGGCGCTGGCGGATGCGCTCCTCACCCCCCGAGAGCGGCAGGTGGTGCTGCTCGCGGCGAGGGGACACTCGAACAAGCTGATCGGCTACGAGCTCGGCATCGCCACATCGACGGTCGGGGTCCTCCTCGGGAGAGCCGCCGCGCGCCTCGGCGTGAAGACGCGACGTGCCCTTCTCGCGGAGTGCTCGCGCGGGTGATCGCGCTAGAGACAGATCCCATGACGCCGCGCTCCACCTTGCTTCGATCCTCCAAGCTGAGCGAGCTCACGATCGCTCCGGGCAAGTTGCCCTGGCCGTGGGTGGCCTTCTCGCCCGAGCGCACGGCCTTCGCTCTCCCCGTGGCGCGCACCACCCTCGCGCTTCGCGCGGCGACGTCGCTCGAGCGCGAGGTTCGCTTCGAGCTGCCAGAGTCCCTTGCCATTCCGACCGTCGCGGCGAGCGACTCGGGCACGACGTCCCGCCAGCCCGGCGTCCACGCCATCGCGGTGCACCCGGACGGCCGCACGGTCGTCGCCTTCGGCTGGCAGGGCGATCTCCCCGCCGCCTGCATCGGCCGCGCGGGCATCGCGTCCGAGCTCGTCGACCTCGGCCCCGCGCTCGGCGACATGGGGCCGATGGCGGCGACCTTCACGCGCGACGGCGAGTCGATCTGGGTATCGGCCGAGAGCAGCACGCGCGCCGCCATCTTGCGCCTGCGTTTCCGCGACTTTGCCCTCGAGGCCAAGGCCGCGTTCGCCCCCGCGCCCCCGCCCGCCGCGCACGAGCTGCATCTCCACCCCGTCGAGGACGCCGTGCTCTTGATGATGGCGTGCGGCCAGGACGGGACGTTCCTGCGCGTCGCGCGGTTTGCCGACGGCCGGCTCGAGCTCGTCGCGAGCCAGGGAAACGGCGGACTCGAGCCGTGCGGCACGGCCGAATCGACGGACGACGGGACGCGCGTGTGCCTCGTCGCGGCCGACCGCGTCGAGCTGCGGCGCTGGCCCGATCTGTCGCTGGAGTCGCAGTTCGAGCTCGGCGACGAGCGAGCTGCGAACTACAACGGCGTCCGCATGGGAGGCCGCTTCGTGGTGTCGGCCACCGTCGAGGACGACGAGGGCGACGACGACCGCGCCCTCCTCTTCTCCGATGCGCTCACGCTCGAGGACGACGCTCCCGCACCGCCCGGAATGTGGGCCGGCAGGCTCGGACGGGATCGCCTCGTGACCATCGGCCGCGAGGAGAACGGCGAGCGCACGGCGTTCGTTCACGGGATCCGGATCTGAGAGACCCCTTTCCTCCGTACGCCCACCGCCCCTACGCTTCCGTGCATGACCGACGCGCCGGCATGGTTTCGCGAAGCGCTGGCCGCTCCGCGCACGGCGCACTTCGTCGACGTCGCGGGCTGTCCGATTCATTACGTGCGCTGGGGACATGGCGTCAAACCAGGGCTCATTCTGGTGCACGGGGGCGCGGCTCATGCCGAGTGGTGGTCGTTCCTCGCGCCGCTGCTCACGCGCCAGTACGACGTCGTCGCGCTCGACCTGAGCGGCCACGGCGAGAGCGGTCGTCGCGCGGAGTACCCCCGACGTCAATGGGCCGACGAGGTGCTCGGCGTCATCGGCGACGCGCGATTCGCCGGCGCCCCCGTGCTCGTCGGGCACAGCATGGGGGGCCTCGTCGGCATCGTCACGGCCTCGGTGTACGGCGAAGCGCTCGCGGGCGCGGTCATCGTCGACGCGCCGGTGAGAAAGCCCGACCCGGAGAGTCAGGAGGGGGGAGCCGGCAGGAGCTTCCGCAATCCCAAGGTCTATCCGACGCTCGAAGAGGCCATTGCGCACTTCCGCCTCGTCCCCGAGCAGCCGTGCGAGAACACATTCATCCTCGACCACATCGCGCGTACATCCCTCCGCCAGGTGCCCGGCGGCTTCACGTGGAAGTTCGATCCGCGCGTGTTCGTCAAGTTCTCGCTCGACAAGATGAGCGACTTCCTCGCGAGCACGCGCTGCCGCGTGGCACTCCTGCGCGGCGAGAAGAGCGTCGTCGTGCCGCCCGAAACGGGCGAGTACATGTACGAGCTCTTGAACCGGTCGGCGCCGCTCGTCGAGATCCCGGAGGCCCACCACCACTTGATCCTCGATCAACCGCTCGCGTTCATCGCGGCCGTGCGAGCGCTGCTCGCGGACTGGGAGCACTCGATCCCGCGAAGCGCGTGACGGCGTCGGTGACGCCGGACATGTCCCGTCAGCGCGTTCGCGCTTTCGCCGCCTTCCACGCTGCTGTCCGCTCGATGATGTACCTGTGCGCGTCGGCGCTCGTCTTCAGCGTCGGCATCGGCTGCTGAGGGCCCCCGCCGTGATCGGGAACGGGCAGGCGCGCCACGAGCTCGGCATGAATCTGTTCGAGGTGCGACGGAGGTTCGTTCTTCGAGAAGGGGCTCTCGCCCGAGATGGGCACGACGACTCCGTGGAGCGGGTCGTCGGTGCGCGGCACCGCCAGCGTGAGCACCGCCCCGACGTCCGGAGCCGCCGCGTCCCGCGCCGTGAGCGGGTGCACCTTCCAGCGCGTCTCGACCGTCTTGAGGATCGACGTGTGGTCGAGCGGCACCGGTCCCCCGACGCGGAAGACGGTCCCCGCGGCGATGAGCGGCGAGACCAGCACCGCAGGCACACGGAGGCCGAATCGCTTGAAGTCGAAGCCGTTCTCGCCCGGCGTCGCGTCCGGCGGCACGGCGTTCGTGGGCGGCGCCACGTGGTCGTAGCAGCCGCCGTGCTCGTCGTAGGTGACGATGAGGAGCGTCTCGTTCCATCCGGGTCCGTTCCGGACCGCGTAGTAGACGTCGTGAATCAGCTGCTCTCCGAGCGCCACGTCGTAGTTGGGATGCTGGCTGTTGCCCGTCGCGGACCAGCTCGGCTCGAGGAACGTGAACGCGGCCAGCTTCCCGGCCGCCGCTGCCTTCTGGAAGTCGGTGAAGAGGCCGAAGTTCGCGTCGGGCGCGCTCACCGTGTCCGGGAAGTTTTGCCGCGTGAGCGGGGGCGCGTCGTAGCCGTAGACGGCCCACGAGACCTTGCTCTTCGAGAGCTGCCCGAAGATGCTCGGCACCGTGAAAGAGTGCGTCTTGTCGTCGACTCGGCCCTGGCTCGTCGCCGCGCAGGCGAAGGCGCGGTTCGGCATCGTCTCGGTCGGAACGGACGCGAACCAGTGGTCGCACACCGCATAGCCGCGTGCGAGTCCCGAGAGCACCGGCAGCATCGCCGGCGGGAACACGCCCAGGATGCTCGCGGCGGTCGTTCCGGGGAGGATCTTCCAGCCTTCGCGCTGCTGCCAACCGAGCGTGTACGCGAAGTCCGTGACGAAGCCCGAGTTCGTCGCGGCAGGCGGCGTGGGCGCCGTCGTCGATCCGAACAGCTGGTCGTTCGCCGCCGCGTACCCTTCGCCCGGGTCGGCGCCGGGCATGAAGTAC
>OCTA010001898.1_pt1 | contig 19133 bp, 13 predicted proteins | sample 1538991 | NCBI WGS metagenome assembly OCTA01 (sample SAMEA3539302, study PRJEB22396) | soil metagenome | biome: tundra; feature: field; material: soil | place: USA | collected 2010-05 | depth 0.15 m | reverse complement strand
CACCAGACCGTTGACGAACTTTGCTTGGAGCTTCGCGTCATTCCATTCGAGCCATACGCGCCAATCCGCGACCAGTTCCGCATCATTCTACGCGCGGTGAACCGGGAACGCAAAACGGCCGGCTTGGAGCTTGCGCCCTGGAACGCAGTCCGACTCTATCGCAAACCCGTCTTGGTCTTCGGATGCGGTCAGCGGCAGACGCCGCCGCCATAATCCGCTTGCCTGCGGGCTGGTCGGTGGTAATTTCCTACCATGACCGTGGTTCACATGTCAGAGAAAGGGCAGATTGTGGTGCCGAAGGAGTTCCGCGACAAGCGCGGCTTCGGCAATGGCAGCACCTTTGCCTTCCTGGAAACCAAGGACGGCGATTTGGTATTTCGCCCCGTCAACGTGAAACCTCGGCGGACACTGATCGAGCATCTGCGCGGGTTTCAAGGCGTGGAGATTCCAGCACGCAAACACTACGGCAAGCCCCGGGTATGACGTGGTTGCTGGACACGAACATCGTTTCCGAACTGACGCGGCCGCAACCCGACGCCAATTGTGTGGCCTGGCTTGAAGCGCGGGCGGAGGACTGTGTCATTTCCACGATCACGCTGTCCGAATTGCGCTACGGCATTGACCGGTTACCCGAGGGCAAGAAGAAGGCCGCAAAAGAAAAAGCCTTCCAGTTTCTTGCCGAAGATTATCAAGGCCGTTTTTTCGATTTCGACGCCGCCTCGGCCGTGGAGTGGGGGCGTTACGCGGTCGAGCTTGAATCCGCGCACGGGTCTGATTGGTGGAAGCACTTCGACCTGCGCGACACGCAGATCGCGGCGATTGCGCGCGAGTATGGATTGACGGTGGCGACGCGCAACCTCAAGGACTTTCCGTTTTGCGCCACAGTGAATCCTTTCCACTCATCTGCGCCAGCGTCCTCCTGACCGGTGCCGCAAGCAGGCCGATTCGCAAAGCGCGTTCACGGATTGTAAAAAGCCCTCAAGCGGTGAAAAAATACCCCAATTCGCGTAAAGATGAATAATCCTTCGGCCGGTCGTCGGTGCGCCGGCCAAGAATGATGTGGTCGAGCACTTCAATCTTTTCTCCATTATGAATCGCAGCGGTCTCCCTTCTGCGGCGTTTCATCCAGCCAGAAAAGCACGCACGTCAGAACCGACTGGCATTTCATGAACTGCGTGCGATTTCAGGGAGGAGCCACCGGCGGAAGGCCCACGGCACCCACTTCGGCGTGGGTCAAAGTCTCCCAAGCCATGTTGTGATTGACGCCGGTCGGACGATTCCCCGGCAGCACCGCACCCATTTTTGGCAGGCTGATGCCCAGCCGGTTGTGAAAATGGTTGTAGGCGATTTCCCAGGTAGGATGCAGGTTGAACGCCAGATTTGCCGGCGGCTTGGCATTGTTCGGCGGCAGGTATTGGGCTTGGAATTTTAGCGCCGCCATGATGCGTTTGCCTTCCTCGGCATAAAGATCAAGGCCCTGCTGCCGCGCGGTCTCGGCGGCGTTCACCATCGCCGCGAGCGCCAGCGCTGGATGTTGAGAATCGCGGGCGCTCTCCTGTAACAGTCCGTCCACATACGGCGTGGTCAGACCTTTGTTGCCCCAGATGGGCATGTCCGGGCAGCCGGGAGCTTTGCGCGGCGTCGGACCATCGGTGGTTAGATAAATATAAGCCGGCGTGCGTCCGCGCCACGTCTTCACGCCCAAATCGAAAGTGGCGCGGTCGTCGTTGAACACGCCGATGTTGATGAGCGCCTCGCCCATGGAAAGTTCCTTGTTGCCGTTCTCGCAGTCGCCGTGGCTGATGGACGGCAGATATTGCGTCGTGAGCATCGTTTGGAATTTCGCCACGTCCGCCGCCGGCCAGTTCGTGTAGGTGTAACGGATGATTTCCGCCGCGCGCGGAAATTCCTCGGCGCACCAGGCCGCCTGCACCGGCCCGTTGGCAAAGGTATGACCGCCGGTGAGCGTATTTGCCCAGGCATTCATGATGTTGATGGCATTTTCCGCGTAAACCTTGTCGCCGGAAATATACCAGAGGAGCGCCTGCGTGTAGGCGGCCGCAGTGTCGCGTTGTTCATCCTTGCAGCCATGATCCGGGTTGGAGTAAGAACCGCATTCGCACGTCTTCCAGGGATGGGGAATGTAAGCCACGGCACCCATCGGACTGGCCTTGGCCGCTTCGAAGGCGGATTTCCACGGCTCAACACCTGCCGCTACTTTGCTCTTGATGAAATCCAGTTGCGCGCGGTTCACCAAAATTCCCGGATGATAAAACCCCGCCGCCGATTTTATCGTCCCGGGCGGCAACGCCGTTTGTGCCATGCCGGTGTCGGCGAATAATGTCTGGACAAGCACAGCGGCTAACAAAAGCGCGGCAACAAACCAGCGGCGCAAAATGGGATTTCCAAAGTGGTTCATGGCGGTGAGTGAAAAAGGCAGGCGTTGCTGCCTGCCTTGTAAAACAATTTGTCTTTAACTTATGGGTTTGCCGGCGGCGTGGCCGGAGCGGCGGTGCCAGCGGCACCTGCGCCTGCTTTCTTCTTACCGCCGCCCTTGCCGCCGGTTTTGCCGCCGGCCTTTTTGCCGAACCGCACTTTATCAACATTGAGTTTGCCGTCGCTGCCCTTCACGTAAGTGCCGCGGGCGGGTTCGCCCACCGTCACTGCGGCCAGTGTGATGACCGTGCCGTCCTTGGCAGCGGTCAATTCGGTTTTGGACGTGACGCTGAACGTCTGGTCGCCAACCGTGAACGTCATGGCGTTCGTGTCCAGCGCCGTGACCGGGCCGTAGAATTTATCGGCGCTGGATTTTGCCTTGGTGGCCGGCGCCGTGGTGTCGGAATCCGCCGCGCGTGAAATGGCGGTTACGCCGACAATCGCCGTGGCCAGGATGGTGAGGGTGGTAAGTTTGAGTATCGTGCTTTTCATGTTTTAGTGTTTGTATTGTTTGTCTTAATTTTCCGACCTGAAAGATGACATTTGGCGCGTGCTGGTTACAAATAATCACGCCGCTGATGGGCAATTGACGTCACGATTCGCACATAGACAGACCGCTCTGTGGCTCTTTCGGGCTTCAAGAAGTCAATAGCGCTCGGCCTTCAAATTAGGACAAGAAAAAACCGTCAGACACTTGTCCCAAACTGAAGTGCCGCGGCTATTACATGCTTGAATCATGTAGCATGCGCGCCAGAGAATGATCAACCGGACTGCGCAAATTTTGCACCCGCGAAGCGCTTCAGGCTGGCGTTGATTTTTACAATCGAATTCATCCAATGAACAAAGTTCGACTCGGCATCATCGGCATGGGCAACATCGGCAAGTATCACGCCGAGTATCTGCTCAACCAAAAAATCTCCCGCTGCGAGCTGGTCGCTGTCTGCGACGCCGTCACCGCGCCGCTGAAAAAATTCCAGCCGCTGAAAATCTTCGGCGACGGCGAACAGCTCATCCAGTCCGGCGAAGTGGACGCCGTCATCATCGCCACGCCGCATTTTCAGCACACCACACTCGGCATCGCCGCGCTCGAGGCGGGTGTCCACGCGATGGTGGAGAAGCCGATTTCCTCGCACAAGGCCGACGCGGAACGATTAATCGCCGCGCATAAAAAATTTCCAAAAAACATTTTTGCCGGCATGTTCCAGCTCCGCACCGAGCCGCGTTATTTGAGAATCCAGAAGCTCGTCAAAGAAGACCTGGGCGAAATCGTGCGCGTCAACTGGATCAACACCGACTGGTATCGCACCGAGGCTTACTATGCGAGCGGCGGCTGGCGCGCGACCTGGAAAGGCGAAGGCGGCGGTGTGCTGCTCAACCAATGCCTGCACAATCTCGACACACTCCAATGGCTTTGCGGGATGCCGGCGCGCGTGCGCGGCTTTTGCCAGCTCGGTCGCTTTCACCAGATCGAAGTCGAGGACAACGTGACCGCGTATCTCGAATGGCCGAACGGCGCGACCGGCACGTTTGTCAGTTCCACCGGCGAAGCGCCCGGCACGAATCGCTTTGAAATCATTGGCACAAAAGGCAAGCTGGTTTTGGAAAACAACAAGCTCGCCTTCACGCGCAACGAGGCGGACATGCTCGAGTTCAGCAAAACGGCGAAGCAGGGTTTTTTGAAACCGGAAGTTTGGAACGTAGAAATTCCGTTCGAGAACGCCACGCTGCCGCACGCGATGATGGTGCAGAATTTCGTGAACGCGATCCTCGACGGCGAGCCGCTTATCGCGCCCGGCGAGGAAGGTATCAATTCGGTGGAACTCGCGAACGTGATCGTGTATTCATCGTTGCTCGGCGAGACGGTGGAACTGCCGATGAAAGGCGCGGCGTGGGAAAAGAAGTTAAACCAGTTGATCGCGGAATCGAAGATCGAGAAAAAAGTTGTCAAAGTGGCGACGGATGATTTCGCGAGTTCGTTCCGAAAATAATTTATGAAACTGATGGGTATCGGCGATGAAGCCGCAATCACAATTGATGGTCAGATCCAGGCGACGCACGAGCTCGGCTGGAAATTCATCGAGATGCGTGCTGTCGAAGTGCCCGGCTTTCCGAAGGCGAACTTCCACGAGATTCCCGACGCGGCATTCGACCTCGCGGCGCGAAAGCTGGAAGCGTCGGGCATCCAGGTTTACTGCTTCGGCTCGGCGGTGATGAATTGGGCGAAAAAAGTCGGTGATCCGTTTGAAATCACGCTCGCGGAGGTCAAGCGCGCCATTCCGCGGATGCAGCGGCTCGACACAAAATACGTCCGCATCATGAGCTTCAAGCCCGATGACGACGCTTGCCAAACTCCCAAGGAAGTTTTTCGTCGCGTGAGCGACGTGACGAAAATGTTTCTCGACGCCGGCATTCAGCCGCTGCACGAGAACTGCATGAACCACGGCGGCATGAGCTGGCAGCACGCGTTGGAACTGTTGGAAAAATGTCCCGGGCTGAAATGGCTTTTCGATCCGGCAAATCCTATTTTCAATCCTGACCGCAGCAAGCCGAAGCCGTGGCCCAAGCAAGACCCGTGGGAATTTTGGACGAACCTGCGCGACCACACCGCGCACATCCATATCAAGGACGCGACCTGGAATGCTGCAAAAAACGACGCGGACTACAAGTGGCCCGGCGAAGGCCACGGTCGCATCCGCGACATTTTGCACGACGCCTTTTCACGCGGTTACGACGCGGGCGTCTCGCTCGAACCGCACATGGTCACGGTTTTTCACGATCCAAAAATCCAGTCCACCGACGATGCAGCGATGCAGAGAAATTTCGTCGAATACGGCCGGCAGACGGAAAAGATCATCGACGAAGTGAAATCCGAACTGCGGCCAAAATGAAATTGTCCGCAAATTCCATCTTCACATCGGCCATCGCCGCCATTCTTTCTTCTGCGCTTTGCTCTCCGGCGGCGGATGCGCGAATCCGGGTCAATCAAGTCGGTTTCCTCACGGACGGCCGCAAACAGGCGTTGCTCATGGTGACTTCATCCGAAAGCAACGCGACGTTTCAAGTTGTCGGCGCGGACGGCGCAGTTGCGTTCAAAAAATCGGTCGGGGATAAAATCGGCTCGTGGAACGCGGATTACGCGAATGTTTATCTGCTGGATTTTTCCGCTGTGAAAAAGCCGGGCACTTATTCAATCAAAGTTGACGGAAATGTTCCGGCAATTTCGCCTTCATTCCAAATCGGCACGGGCAAGGAAATGTTCACGCCGCTGCTGCGCAATTCGCTTTTCTTTTTTCAAGCCCAGCGCGACGGCCCGGAGGTTTTGACGAACGTGTTCAACCGCAAGCCCTCGCACCTTGCGGACCAACAGGCGTTTGTCTATAAAACGCCGGCGTTTGGCAAAAATGGATTGCAGGGCGGCTTGGAAAAATTCGGCGGGCCGGTGGACGTCTCCGGCGGCTGGGCCGACGCGGGCGACTACGTGAAATTTGTTGAGACTACGAGCTATGTGACCGCGATGATGTTACAGGGCGCGCGCGATTATCCGGCGCAAATGGGACGCGGCGGCGCGGCGGATTTTGCGGCAGAAGGACGATTCGGACTCGACTGGCTGTTGAAAATGTGGAAAGGCGAGACCAAAACTCTATACCTACAAGTCGGCATCGGCGACGGCAACGTGCAGGTCACCGGCGACCACGACCTTTGGCGACTGCCGGAAGTGGACGAACAAATTGATGAACCGCCCGGCTCGCCGCGATATTTCATCAAGCACCGGCCCGTTTTCATTGCCGACCCGATTAATGGAAAAATCAGTCCGAATCTCGCCGGCCGCCTGGCGGCTGCGTTCGCGCTCGGTTATCAGGTTTTCAAAAACGACGATCCGGCCTACGCGAAAAAACTTTTGGCCGCCGCCGAGCAGATTTTTGACCTGGCCGCGACAACGAACATCACCAGCCTCACCACTGCTTACGCGCATGAATTTTATCCCGAGGACGAATGGCGCGACGATTTGGAATGGGGCGCAGTGGAATTGCACATCGCGTCCGCCGACGAAAAGAATTCCGCCGAAGCTGCGCGCTATTTGCAACTCGCCGCGCACTGGGCGCATGAATACATCGCCGCCGGCCAGCAGGATTCGCTGAACCTCTACGACGTGAGCGGCCTCGCCCATTACGAATTGTGCCGCGCGCTCGACCGGGCCGGCGCGGTCGCCGGGCTGGAGGTGTCGCGTGCCGGGCTGGTCGCCAATCTCAAGCGCCGGCTCGACAGCGCCGTGAAGCGCGCCGACAAAGACCCGTTCGCGCTCGGCTTCCGTTACACCGGCGGCGACCTCGTGCCGCACGTCATCGGCCTGGCATTGGAGGCAGATTTTTACGACGACCTGACGCACACGACGACCTACGCCGATTTTTCCAGGCGGCAAATGGATTTTGTTTTGGGCGCCAACGCGTGGGGAACGAGTTTCATTGTCGGCGCGGGAAAAGTTTTTCCGTTTCACATGCAGCACCAAATCGCCAATCTTTACGGCTCGCTGGACGGGACGTCGCCGCTGCTGCTCGGCGCGACGGTGGACGGCCCGTCACGCGGGAAATCCAAGGCCGGCGACGTGCCGGATGGCGCGCGGCCCACGCCCTGGCCCGGCGGCAAAGACCCGTTCGCGCCGTTCAACGGCAACAAGGTGCAACACACCGACGACGTGGGCAGTTGGGCGACCGTCGAGCCGGCGAATGATTACACCATCCCGACCGCCCTGATTTTTGCGCGCCGCGCGAGCCGCTGACCGACGGATTCACCGGCTGGCGGCAAAAAGTCGGTCCATCAGTTCTGCATTGCGCTGCGTCTCGGCGAGACTGAAATGCGGCGCGCGGTTTTGCAGAATGGCGTCGGCGAAATCTTCAACTTCAAGCCGGTAGCGGTCGCTGGGCGCAACGGGAATTTCGCGGCGTTCCTCGCCGACGGTCAAAACGAGTGATCCCGCGTTGTCAAAAAATGTGTCCGGGATTTCCAGCGCGCCTTTGGTCCCAACGATTTCAGAATGCACGCGCTTCTGCGCGTTGAACCCGCAGTTCAGCGACGCGATCACGCCCGACGGATATTCCAGCAGCGCGGAAAAAACCATGTCCACACCGCCGGTCCGGACACATTCCACCGAAATGGAGTCCGGTAACGCAGATCCGCCCGGCGCCGTTTTGTTCGCTTCATCCAGCACCATGCCAATGAAATTGACCGGATAGCAGCCCACGTCGTAAAGCGCGCCGCCGCCCAGTTCCGGCTTGAGTTTGATAGAGGCCGGATTCGCGAGCAGAAAGCGAAACGTGGAAGTGATGAATTTGATTTCGCCGAGCACGCCGCTGCGGAGAACCTCCAGCATCTGGCGCGTTCGGGCTGTGTAGCGATACATGAACGCTTCCATCAAGTTGACTTTGTTCGCGGCGCAGGCGGAGATCATTTCGCGGCACTCCGTCACGTTGAGCGCCAGCGGCTTTTCGCAGAGAACGTGTTTGCCATGTTCAGCGGCTTTGATCGTCCAGTCGCAGTGCATTGAATTGGGCAGCGGAATGTAAACGACATCAATTTCTGGATCGCGCAGAAGCTCGTCGTAGCCGCGATAAGTTTTCGGCACATTGAATTTGGCGCGGCACTCGGCGAGCCTGGATTCTTCGCGCGAGGCGATGGCATGAAACTCGGAGTTGGCCGAGCGCTGCATGGCGGGGATAAGATTTTCGCGGGCGATGCGCGCATAGCCGAGCACGCCCCAGCGGATTTTTCGATTTTCAGCGGTCATTTGATTTTGTTGATCGGGGGCATTGCCTCATGGGTGGTTCGGGTTACTGCGGCAGATAAGGTATTCATCCGCTCGCGATAACGCAGCAGCGCTTCCAGATAATAATAATCCGCGTAGCTCAATGGCGCATCCACTTCGCTCCCGGCGGGCAGGTTGCCGACGCTGTGCATCAGGATGAAATTCCCGTTTGCGCCGGCCGACGCACGATACGCCGGTGACGAAAGCGAAAGGAGTTGTTGCCGCGCAAGCGCGAGATAGTTTTCCCCCGCCTCGCCACCAACCAAGCCGCTCAATTCAATCAGCGCCGAACTCATGATGGTCGCCGCCGAGGCGTCACGCGGTGCATGGGGAATATCGGGCGCGTCGAAATCCCAATACGGAATTTTATCCGCCGGCAGGCGTGGGTGGCGGAGGATAAAGTTCGCGATGTTGGTGGCCTGCGCGAGATAGGCCGGGTGGCCCGTCTCGCGAAACATCATGGTGTAGCCATATAAACCCCACGCCTGGCCGCGCGCCCACGCGGAATCATCCGCTGCACCTTGATGGGTTTCCTTTTTTAAAACCGTCCCGTTGGTCGAATTGTAGTCCACCAAATGAAAGCTGCTGTAATCGGGCCGAAAATGATTTGTCCGCGTCCGGTCGGCGTGCGAGATGGCAATTTCCCGCCATCGTCCATCACCACCTTCTCGCGCCGCCCGCACGAGCAACTCCAGGTTCATCATGTTGTCAATGATGACTGGATAATTCCAATTGCCGTGATCCCACGAGCGGATGAGGCCGACGTCGGGTTTGAACCACGTCGCGAGCGACTGTGCGCCGAGCAACAGGACGTCGCGGTAGGCCGGATTATGGGTCAGCCGATAACCGTTTCCGAAACTGCAATTTAGTTGAAAGCCGATATCGTGACTGATGCGCCGCTGTTTAATGCTGTCGAGCCGCGCGGTATAATTGGTGGCGGCGGCCAGCCACTTCTCATCGCGGGTGAACTCGTAGAGATACCAGAGCGAACCGGAAAAGAAACCGCTGGTCCAGTCTTTCGGCCCGGACGTGACAACCTGTCCATCAATGAAGGTGCGGGGGATTTTGGGGTCGTCTTTGAGGCTGGCGAGCAGTCGTCCGTATTGCTCGGCGGCGAACTGGAAGCTGGCGGGGATCGTGCGCAACAATTCGTCCGGCGCGGCCGCGGCAGAGGCGGCGGGCGCGGTTAACAAAAGTGTAGCGAAGGTCAACGCAGCAAATTCCCGGCCCGTGAAGGGGTTGTGAATGGCGGCAAAACAGATCATGTGACAGGGTTCACTTTTCTGGTCCAGTCCGGTGTCAGTAATTAATGTCAATCATTCGGATGCGCGAAAGGTCGGCGTTATACACGTCAACGTAGTTATGATTCGGAAAACCGCCGGTGCCGCCTTCAGTGCCGATGGTCTGCACGATCGAGGGATTGCGCGTCAGCAGGATGTTGCCGGCCGTCAAGACGTCCATGCCTCGGAAAGTCACCAACTGCGCCTTCTCGTGCTTGCCGGCCTGTGTTTGGGTGAGTGTGGAGTAAGTCAACATTTCGATGTAGCAATTGTTGTTCTGGAGATAAACCTTCGTGCCGGTCCCGGAAAAACCGCACTGGCTGTAATAATTGTCGGCAGCAGTCACATTGGCGGTCGCATCGCCGTAGTCTTCCAGATAACCGAAAAGTTGCGTGCCCGGCATGTGCTGCCCGAGCGACTGGCTGGTGAGGCTGTTGGTCAGGTATTGAACCCATTCATTGGTGTGACCATCCGGATCAACGGTGAAAAAACTCAAGTTATCGAGCGCGTTGGTGGTGACACTTGGCGGAACCGTGACGCCATTCGTCAACAGTTGCAGGTGGAACGCCGCCGCATCGCTCACATAAAAACCGTAGTTAGCCAGTTGATACTGGGACGCCACTATCGGGTTTTGATATAATTCAATGAATTGCTGGTCGTTGATTTTGACGAGGGCGAAACTGTTGGAAACCACCACTGTGTCGTAGCCCAGGCAGTTCGTCCACAAGTTCAGCACACTGCTCCAGTTTGAACTGCTCACGTTATAGGCCATGTGCGCGAGGCCCAGCACCAACGAAGGCGTCGGCGCATATCGCAACGGCACGATGACGATAAAGTTGCCGGTGAAAACGGTGCTGTCGGCCACGCCGCTTTTGTAAGCGAGGGCTTTCAGCATCGTCACGCCTGAACAATTGGTGACGAAGGACGCCGCCATATTTGTATAGACCGCCTGCTGCATGGTCACCGGGCCGGTGTAAATTGTGCCGTGCGTTTCCGTCGGCGTGCTGCCATCGGTCGTGTAGCGGATGGTCGCGCCGGCGGTGGCCGAGGTGATGGTCACGGGAGTTTCGGAAAGATAAGGAGCCGCAATCGGGCTGAACGCAGGCGTCGCCACTCCCGTCAGGAGATTCGTATAATCTCGCAGGATGAAAAACTGCTGCGACGAGAGTGAGTTTAATGTGTTCGTCAAATCGAAACCCGCATTGAAATTTCCGCTGCCGTCAAACGCGTTGGTGACCACCGGCGTCCATTGCGCCAATGGCGACGACAGATTTGTGGATACCAGGACAACATATTGTTCATCCGGCGTTCCGTTGTTTCCAGAAATCGTCAGCGTCGTGCCGGCGAGATTGAAACTCTGAATGGACGGCGGAACCGGCGGCGACACCACGCTGAAAAAATTCGTGGCCAGCGCGATTCCCGGCACCGGAGAGTTTGCGGTGAAATCATTATTGGTCGCGCCGACGATGATTTGATAAGTGCCGGGCGTGGCATTCGCCGCCGCGCTCACCGTCAGCGCCAATGTCGCCTGGCCGCCGCCGGCATTGGCGGAAACCAAATTGTTGTTGAGGCTGGCAGTCACGCCCTGTCCCGCCGGTGAAACGGTCGCTCCATTTGTGAATGTCTCTGATAGAACCGGACTGTTGTTTGCGAGCGTCACGGTGGAAGAAACATTAGTGGCCGTGCCGCCAAAAACATTTGCCATCGCGGGCGTCACCGAAAGTGAAAAAGAGTTTGCGTCCGTCACTGTGAAATTATTTGTCACCGAGGAAATTCCCGGCACCGGGCTGTTCGCCGTAAAACTGGCGTTGGTTCCGTTGACAACGATTTGATAAGCGCCCGCCGTGGCGTTGGCCGCCGCCGAGATGGTCAGCACCAGGTTCGTCTGGCCGAAATTATTTGTAAGCAACGCGTAGATTGAATTCAAACCGGCCGTCACGCCCTGTCCCGCCGGCGCGACCGTCACGCCGTTGGTCACCGTGCCGGACAACGTCGCGCTAGAATCAATGAACGTTACCGTGGCGTTGACGTTTGTGGCGAAGCCCTTGAAAACACCCTCCGTCACGGGCGACATAGACATGAAAAACGAATCCGCCGCCGCGCTCGTTACTGTCATCGTGAACGTGTTGGTGATGGGGGTGGTGCTGGCAAGGTTAGTGTTGGTGGGGCCGGCGGCGGCGACCACTTGCACGACATAAGTATTCACCGGAGTGCTGGAAGATGTTGTCACGGTCAGGGTCGAATTCGATGTCTGTCCAGAGCTCGCGCTGGTGCCGATGACATACGAACTGGGATTGATTGCAAGCGTCACGCCGGAACCCGGCGGTGAAAAGGAAACAAAGTTTGTTACCTGCCCATAGGCCGTGGTGCCACTCGAAGCCTTCGTGGTCAAAGCTACGTTCACGCAAAATGGAGTGCCCGCTGCAACATTTGTAGAAGCCGGAGTAATCGTCAGCGACTGAAAAGTTCTGGTGGCGGATGCGAGATGAGGCATCGCCAGCACAACGGCGGCCAAAAACAGCCGGCTCGCGGCCGTCCTAAACATTTCGCCCGATGGATTCACGTTTTCCCAGTTGAAGGTTAAAGTCGTTTTGGAACAAACAATATCTGCGGCTGGTAAAAAAACCCGCCGCGTGTTTGCGCGGCGGGCTGTCAACTGCCGTGTTAAGTTATGGATTATACTTGATTAGATAATAGCTTTGCGGGGCGCTCGTATCCACCGTGTTGGTCAAGTTGAAGCTTCCGCCGGGAGAGAATGTCCCGGTCATGTTCGTCTTCCACTGGCTCAACGGCAGCGCCAGGTTGGTGCTGGTCAGCACATATAATGTGTCCCCCGTCACGCCATTGGTTCCATTGATTCTCAAGGTGGTCCCGGTCAGGCCGATGTGGGTAATGGCCGGTATCGGCGGCGGGCCGACCATGACTCCGGCGGTGATCCTGCCGTTTGTGGACAAGGTATTGGTCCACGTCAGGCCGGTCGCCGAGGGCAACGTCACGCTGCTGAACGTGCCTGTATTGTAAACACCGTTCGACGCCACCAACAGTTGGAAGCTCTGGCCGTTGGTGACCGCGCTGGCAAAGCTGGCCACCATCAGCGTGCCGCCGTTGTTGATGGCTGCCGCGACCATTTGGTCATTCCCGTTTGTTCCGCTGACTTTCAGCACGGTGTTGCCCTGCAAGGTTAGGTTAGCCGTGATGCTCAAGGTGCCGGCGGCGGCGTTGGTGGTTCCAGCGTTGCCGGGAGCAATGGTCGCACCCGCACCGACGATGAGATTGCCATTCACCGTGCCGGGTCCGTTGGTGCTGGTGACGCCGCCGACCAAGGTCTGACCGTTCTTCAAAGTCAGCGTGTTGTCGCTGCGGCCGGAAACATCAATTACCGCGCCAGAGGTGATGTTGATGTTGGTCGTGGAGTCAATCGAGCCGTCAATTGCATTGTAGTTGGTCAGAGCCAGCGTGCCGCCACTGACAACGGTGCTGCCAGCGTAAGTGTTCGAGGCGGCCAGAAACAACGTGCCGTTGCCGGGCTTGGTAAACCCGCCCGGACCACTCACGGTATTTCTTAGCAGGAACAAGGCACCGCTGTTGGCGGTAATCGTTGTCGGCCCGGCGAGTGTCACCGGCCCATCAAAGGTCACTGGTCCGCCAAGCGAATTGGTGCTGGCACCTTTGAGCGTCGCCCCGCTGTTCAGGACGACCACCTTGCTCAATACATTGGCCAGCGTGTCCAACACCAGCATGGCATTGGTGTAAACAGTTGCGGTGGCGTTTGCATCCCCAAGTGAGGTGGAAAGGTTGGCCATGTCCAAAGTGCCCGCCTGCACGTTGATGTTCTCCAACGCAGGATCCACCGTCACGCTGGTGAGCGTTATCGTGTTAGTGTTAACCTTGGTCAGGTTGAACGCGCCATTGAGTTGCGCGTCCGAAGTGGTGGTGGTGCCGCCGGAAGTGCGGATGTCCCAATTGCCCGAACCGCCCAAGGTGGTATCTGCTGTCATAGTTACAATGTGCAACACGGATGTCTGGTTGCTGGAGTTATTGACAATGGCGCCGTTGTTGCCAACGCCCGGTCCGGAAACGGTGACCGGCAGCGCAGCCCCAGCGCCGAATTTCTGATTGTTGACATCCAGGGTGGCGGCATTGGTGACGGTAATACTGCCGGTGGTCTGATTGGTGCCGAAGGCCTTGGGATTGCCAGGCTGCAACGTGCCTTGTAGGACGGTTATCGCTCCGACATAGGAAGTGTTTGTGCCGGTCAAGGTGAGGATGTTGGCGCTTGCACCGTTTTGCGTCAGCGTGCCAGTGCCGGAAAGGACATTCGGCACCGTAACATTGGCATCGGTGCGCCTGAAAATCAAAGCGCCATTGTCAATGACCGAGCCGGCTGGCAGGTTGCCGTTGGCGTCATTGTTCCCGATTTGGAGCGTGCCTCCGCTGATGGTGACACCGCCAGAGAAATCATTCACCCCGCTGTTGTCGAGAGTGAGCGAGCCGGAGCCGGTTTTGAGCAGCCCGACACTCCCGCTGATCTTGCCGGTTCCGCCAAACACATAGTTGGACGAAGTGTTGTTGACGGTAAGACTGCCGGGCAATAGCGTTCCCGTCAGGCTGACACTGGTCGTTCCACGCAATGTGTCGTCAAACGTCACAAAAGCCGTGTCAATGTAAACCGTGTCCGGACCGCTGTTGGGCTTCCAATTTGTCGTGGACGTGTTCCAATTGCCGTTGTTTGTGCCGTCCCAAACGAGTGCCGGCACAAAGGGTCCGTTGGTGAAAACAATATCAATGGAATTGTTTGCGACGTTATTGGAAATGTAGGCACCGTAATTAGGACTCGCCGAGGGCAGTGAGCCGAGCGCAAAAGTGGTCAGGTCGCCCGTGGAAATGCCGCCGTTAATGCCGTATTGGATGACTTGGAATTGGGCGGGAAAACCGGTCAACAACGGCACCGAACTGATGTTGATTGGATTTGGTCCGCCGCCGATCACCAAGTTGGTGGTGGCAATGCTGGGCGAGTTGTTTTGCAAGGCAAGATTCAGCGTCGAACCGGTGATGCTGAAGTTACTGACCGGATTGTTGCTGGTGCCGATGGTGGCGGTGCTGTTGGTGGCGCTCAACGTGCCGCTGGTGAGGCTGATGGTGCTCATGCCAGCGCCGACGGTGATGCCGCTGTTGGCCTTCACGGTCGCGCTGGAAATGTTCAGCGTGCCGGAACCAATCCCGGCCAGAGCGGTGGCCGCGAGCGCCAGGTTGCTGTTGACCACCAACGAGCCGCCGGTGAGGTTCACGGTTCCGGAGCCATTACCGTCGTAGGGAGCGCCGTTGGTGGAGTAAGTCACACCGACGTTCAAATTGTTGACATCAATGATGCCCGCATTCACAAACAGCACTCCCGCGCCGGGCGTGGGTTTGACGGTGGTGCCCACATTGGCACCGACTCCGATATTCATCGTGTTCACCAGCGCATTCACGGTGCCCAAGCTGAAATCGTTGGTGGCATGACAGGAATTGAGCTTGCCGTTGTAGCCATCACCAATCGTCCAGGTCCCCACCCGGCTGGCGTTGCCGTTGGTTCCGCGAAAATAGGCCGTCGGAGAAGTGAGCGTGCTGTTGAAAGACATTATCGCATGGTCAGTCCGGCCGCGACCCACCGCAATGGAATCAACTGAGAAGGCATTCGTCTGGCCCAAAAGCAGGGAGTTTGAAGCGGTGGCTGACACGGGGCTGGATTGGCTGTCTTCGCCAATGCTGATTTGCGGCGCCGCCGACCCGGGCGTCATTGTGATGATATTGGTCATGGCGAGATTCAACACGCCGTTGTCCCCTTTGAGCAAACTATCCACGCCCACCAGCATTCTAGAAATCGTGGCATTAAAAACGCCCAGCCCGGACATGTCCAGCGTGGCATCCGCCGCTGAATTTCCTCCGTTCGAGGCGCTCGGATTGGCCTGGCCGATGTTCACGTTGGCCGCAGTGTTGCTGACAATCAATGTGCCTCCCGCGCCGGTAATGGTGTTGACTGTGACGAGGGTCCCGACGTCCGTGCCTGTGCCTGCGGTCAGACCATTGGTGCCAACCAGCGTCAATGTCTTGCCCGACGCAATGAGCGTCGTGTGAAAATTATTCGTCTGCCCGTAAGTCAGCGAGCCGATGGTGAAATTGTTGTCAACGACGTTGTCCACCAGCCCGGCACTGCCGACTGCGCCGAGGTCAACGAATTGCAGGTCATTGCTGGACACCGGCGAGCCGCTGGGAGTCCAGTTGCCAGCCGTGGACCAGTTTGTGTTGGCACCAGCAGGACTCCAAACCCGAAGCGGAACAAACGCCGGCGGAGGCGTCATCGAGATGGTAAACGTGTTTGTGATTTGATTAATTAAAAGTGTGTTGGGAGGGTTGCTGCTGACCATGACGCTCACGACGTAGGTGTTGGACGGCGTGAGGGAGGTGGTCGTCACCGTCAGGGTCGTGGGTTGGGCGGTGCCTGTGGCGGCATTGTAATTTGTAAGGCTAAGGCTGGCAGTCACAGAAGGGTCGGATGGATTGATCGACAGAATGGTGAATTGACAATGGCTTCCAGTGGTGACGGCACTGCCGCCCGTGCCATCTGTCGCCGTGACAGTAGTGGAGACTGTCGCGGCAACACCAGGTGTAATATTAGTGGAAGCCGGAATGGTGGTCATGGAGGCAAAGGACTTCGCTGCGGACGCCAAGTAAGGCATGGCGAATATCGCGGCTAGCGCGATGACGGTTTGAAGATTGCGGATCATGGTTTTCATGTTTTACTTTTGGTGAGGTTGATAAATGTTATTCGGCAAGCACTTAAATGAAAATTCAACGTCCAGTGATGGGTTCAGGTTTCACGCGCGCAACAATTTGGGATTCTAAATTAAAATAGCACATCCATTTCAGTTTAGGACAAATTTAGGACGAAAAATCTGTCCCAATTCGCACCCGCAATGCTATTGAACTGTTGAACATCAAAAATCCGGTTCTAGAATGTTACTTATTGCAAGGTTTCGTAATGACCGGAATGAAAGAACGCCCTAACCAGTTTATGCATCAACACACACGCAGAGATTTTTTGAAAAGCGCCTCGTTATTGCCTCTTTGCGCAGCTAGCCTCGGCTTGGGCACCGTTTCGGCAATGGCTGCGGAGCCGATCAAACGAGTCGGCGGTCCCAGCCTCAAAGTTTCCTGCAACGCCTACTCATTCGCCAAGCAGCTGGGCATCGGCGGCAGGGGTTCGTTGAGCTTGGTCGCGTTTGCCGAGTTTTGCGCCAAGGCGAACTTCGATGCGATTGACCCGACCGGTTATTATTTTCCCGGCTACGAAAAAAACGGTCTGGGCGTGCCGACGGACCAGCTGATTTTCGAGCTGAAGCGGCGTGCGTTCGACCTCGGCCTCGGGATTAGCGGCACGGGCATCGGCAACAACTTCACCACGGCGGACAAGGCCGCGCGCGACCTCGATGTGCAGCGGATCAAGAAGTGGATCGAAGTCGCCGCCAAGCTCGGCGCGCCGGTGCTGCGCGTCTTTGCCGACACCCAGATGCGCGCAGAAAACTGGCAGAGCGTCTCGAAAGGCGCGCCGCGCGACGACGTGGAGAAATGGATCGCCGATGACATTCGCGAGTGCGCCGATCATGGCGCGAAATACGGTGTCATCATCGGCGTGCAGAATCACGGCGATTTCATCAGGACCGCCGACGATCAAATCGCGCTCATCCGGCGCATTGACTCACCGTGGTGCGGAGCGATTGTTGACACGGGATACTACCGTGCCACGGACAACTATGGCGAGATGGCCAAGGCCGCGCCCTACGCCGTGAATTGGCAGGTGAAGCAGGGCACCGAGGGTGTGGAAAACGAGGCCTCCGCTCCGACGGATCTGGTCCGGCTGCTCAAAATTGTCCGGGCATCGGGTTACCGGGGCTACCTGCCGATCGAAATCCTTTCCTCGCGCAGCGGCACGGCTCCCAAAGATCCGTTCAAGGTCGTGCCCGAATTTCTGGCCGAAGTGCGGCAGGCAATCGCCCAAACAGCGTGATCCACACGCTTATGCCAGAGAAAAATCTTCTCAACCGTCGGGCAGCTTTGAAGGCCGCGGCCATTTCCGCCTTGAGCCTGCCTTTGCTCGGAGTTGGTTCCGTCTCGGCGGCGGAAAATAATTCTTCTGCAAAGAAAGCAAGCAGCGTTGCCGCGTTAAAACTCGGCGTTGCGTCCTATTCACTTTCCAAGCTGCCGGTCGAGGACGTGATTGCGGCGCTCAAGCAACTTGAGATCACCGCCGTTTCACTTTACAAATCTCATTGCCCGTGGTCAGACGGCACGCCGGATGAATGCAAGGCGGTTGTCCAGAAATTCAGCGATGCCGGCATCGCCGTGACCAGCACCGGGATGATTGAACTGCCGAACGACGAAGCCGTCGTCCGCAAATCGCTCGACAACGTGCGCGCCGCCGGGCTGAAAACGTTTTGCGGCTGGCTGAAGCAAACCGATTCGCTGCCGCTGGTGGACAAACTGGTTAAGGAATACGATCTCAAAGTGGCGATTCACAATCACGGCCCGACCGAAGCGCTCGCCACCGGCATGGATGTTTGGAAAGCGGTGCAACCTTTTGACAAGCGCATCGGCCTTTGCCTCGATGTCGGCCACGGTTTCCGTGCCGGAGAAAATCCGGCCGAGACGATCCGCCAGTGCAGCGAACGCATCTACGAAGTGCATCTGCGGGATACGGCGGTGACCGGCGGCGCGATGAAAGACCCGCAACCGACCATCGTCGGCCACGGTCTGCTGGATTTTCGGATGATCATCGCCGCGCTGCTGGAGGTGAAATATCCCTTCCAGGCCGAGTTTGAATACGAGAAAAAGGAAGACAACCGCGTGCCCGGCCTGGCCGAATCTGTCGGCTACGTGCGCGGTCTGCTCGCGGGCATGACGGCTTGAAATCATTTTCATTTCATGAAATTTTCACTCGCGCGACTGGCTTTGACGGTGTTGCTCGCGTTCGCCAGCAGTTCTGCATTCGCACAAAAAGGGGTTGACCTCGAAAGCGAACTGCCGCCGGACGCGCACCATCTGAAAATCGGTGACGCCGCGCCGGACTTTTCGCTCAAGGGCGTGGATGGAAAAACTTACACGCTCGCCGATTTCAAGGACGCGCCGGTGTTGATGGTCGTTTTCCTTTCAGATCATTGCCCGTATTCGCACGCGGCAGAAACCCGGCTGCTGCCGCTCATTGCCGAATTGAAACCGCGCGGCCTCGGCGTCGTGGCGATCATGCCGAACAATCCCGAATCCATGTCCATTGGCGAACTCGGCTACACCAAATACGGCGACAGCTTCGACGACATGAAGCTCTACGCAAAGGAACAGGGCTTCACCTTTCCGTATCTCTACGACGGCGACACGCAAAAAACGCCGAAGGCTTACGGCTGTCTCTGCACGCCGGAAGTATTTCTTTTCGACCGCGACCGGAAGCTCCGTTACATGGGCCGTTTCGACGATTCGCGTTTCGCTGAAACCAACACGGTTCATTCGTCTGACACGCGCAATGCGCTGGAAGAAATGATCGCCGGAAAACCGGTCACGACGCCGGTGACAAAACCATTTGGCTG
>OCTA010001897.1_pt1 | contig 19147 bp, 15 predicted proteins | sample 1538991 | NCBI WGS metagenome assembly OCTA01 (sample SAMEA3539302, study PRJEB22396) | soil metagenome | biome: tundra; feature: field; material: soil | place: USA | collected 2010-05 | depth 0.15 m | reverse complement strand
CCGATTGCGGTTCCGCCAGTCCTGCCGGGTGTATTGAACATCATCGAACAGGACAAATTCGTCGACGGCGCGAATGAGATCGAAATAGCCTTTCCAGGGGATGTAGTTGGATTGGAGGATCGCAATTCGCTTGGCCATGTGTCCGCCTGGGAAGCCTTGGGTTGAGCGCGCGCCCGTAGCCGCAGGCTGCGCCCTCCAAACATCAGGCGATGCGCGCCCTCCATCGGGTGGCCCATCCAAGACCCGCCAAGCTCACGCCCAGAAGCAGCAAAGTTGATCCCGGGTCGGGAGCAGCCCCTCCTTGAACCGGCGTAGTGCCGTTGAGAAGGTAGGAATCCGTTGTCAGATACGTGTCGGTGGTCACGACATCCACAGGGATAAAGTACTGAATGTCCGTGTTGACGTTGATGTCCAATTGCCCAGCGAGGACAATGAAGATGTCGCTCTGGTTGTCGCCAACCAGGATCGTATTTGGGCCGAACGTGTTAACTGTAGTGACAGTGGTGTTGCCGGTCGCCTGATTGTAGGGGCCTGGCTGCACTATGTCGGCCGTCTGACTGCCCAGCGGCGCCGTATTCGTCGAGGTCAGGACCGGCGCTCCGAACGTTGCATTGTCGGCGGCCAAGATCGCCTCAGCCGCTGCCACGGCCGCTTGCACGGTCGGATCACTATATGGCAGCGCGTACGTTTGGTCGAAGACACTGGCGCCTCCATTGAGGGTCGCGTCGATCGTCGTTGAGAAATCGTTGACCGTCAGACTGACCGGCGTGTACTCGTCCACATAACTTGAAGAGGTCGAATTGGTAACGACCGTCGTCCCTCCAGGATTAGGCGCTACAGTCTGGGCCCGAGCCGGTGATATTCCGACACCCAAAGAGGCTAGGCAGACTGCGGCCGAAGAAAGGAGGGTGCGTTTCATAGATGTCAATTAGAGGTGCTATTTTGGAAACGCCAAATGGATGCTATATCCTGGTATTGGGCGTATAAATTCAAAACTGATATTAAATTAGCATTTCTTATGCCATAAAAGAAACCCCTTTCTCCCCGTTTTCAAAAATCGCATTTACTGTTTGTTAGAAATATACTTACATTAATCGCAAATTCCAAAGATTCCAGAGATGGCAGACTTGATCTTAGGCGGGTTGTAAGGAATCCCAACGTTTTGAGGCAAATGGCCCAACCGGCGTATGCGATGGATCACACCTGCTCTATCAAAAGGCCGAGCTTCTTTGCGTTCGGCAGCGGCTGCGAGAATAGCGCGTGCCTGCGCCGTGGACTGGAGGAGGCAAAAGAACAAGTCCGGCGCAGAGCCAAGGTGTTGCGATTTGCGCCGCCTCCATTTCCCTTGCTTCGGTCCCGCCCGCTTTTCACAAACACAAAACCGCCCCATGGCCGAATCCGACCGTCATCCGTTCCTGCAGGGACTGAGCAAGCACCGCGGCGCGCCTCCGACGGTGGTCGTGATCTTCGGCGCCTCGGGCGATCTCACGGCACGCAGGCTCATCCCGGCCGTCTATAATCTGGCTTTCGACAACCTCTTGCCGGCGGATTTCTTCCTGGTCGGATTCGGGCGATCGGAAATCTCAGACGAGAAGTTTCGCGATTTGGCGGCCAAGGCAGTGCGAGAGTTCTCGCGGCGCAAGCTGCAGGAGGACGTCTGGGCGCGGATTGCCTCGCAAACGACCTACGTTGCCGGGGGCTACGACGAAAGGGAGGCCTTCGACCGGCTCGCCGCACATATTGCCGAAATGGAGAAGAAACTCGGGCGCGAGTTGCAGCCGCTCTTTTACATTTCGACCCCTCCTTCCGTATTCAAGCCGATCCTTGTCAATCTTGGGGCCAGCGGCCTGGCGTCCAGGTATCTCGGCCAGCCGCACCATGCGAAGGTGATCATCGAAAAGCCATTTGGACGCGATCTGTCTTCGGCTCAGGAACTCAATGCCGGCATTCGCGCGCATTTTGCCGAGAACCAGGTTTATCGGATCGATCACTACCTGGGCAAGGAGACCGTCCAGGATCTGCTCGTCCAGCGGTTCGCCAACGCGATCTTCGAGCCGCTCTGGAATCGCAATTTCATCTCGAGCGTGCAGATCACCGTGGCCGAGGAGGTGGGGGTCGGCTCGCGCGCGGGCTATTACGAGCAGAGCGGCTGCCTGCGCGACATGATCCAGAACCACACGATGCAGCTTCTGGCCCTCACGGCGATGGAGCCGCCCGTTTCGCTCGAAGCGGAATCGATTCGCGACGAGAAGGTGAAGGTCCTGAAGGCGATCCAGCCGCTCAGCGCTGATTGCGGCGGGGAGGTGGCCCGCGCCCAATACACGGCCGGAATGATCGCGGGGATTGCGGTTCCGGGCTACCTCGAGGAGCCGGGAATCAGCCCCCAGTCGACGACGGAAACCTTTGCCGCCGTCCGATTGTCGATCAGCAATTGGCGCTGGCAGGGGGTTCCGTTCTACCTGCGGTCCGGCAAACGATTTGCGCGGCGGGTCAGCGAGATCGCGATCCAGTTCCGCAGGCCGCCAGGAACCCTTTTTGCGGAGGGCGACCGGTTCGATCTCGCTGTCAACACGCTGGCATTTCAAATCCAGCCGGACGAGGGATCGAGCCTCGTCCTCAACGGGAAGATACCCGGCCTCGAGACGCGTACCCAGCCCGTCAAGATGAGTTTTCGCTACGCGACGACCTTCGGCTCGAACACGCCGGAGGCGTACGAGCGGCTGGTGTTGGACGCCATGATCGGCGACGGCACCCTTTTCATCCGCGGCGACGAGGCGGAAACGTCCTGGAAGCTGTACACCCCCGTCCTTGATTTCTGGCGCGGGAAGGGCCCTGACTGCATGGATTCCTACCCGGCCGGATCGTGGGGCCCGAAAAGCGCGGACTCCCTCCTGGCGCGGGACGGCAACCTCTGGCGCCAGCCTTGAGTCGGTCGCGCCATGGCCCAGATCTTCGAGGCTCTTCCCGGAATCGAGGTTCCAGTCGGCGCCATTGAGCACGGCTTTTCCTCCATGTGGAACGACGCGGCCGCGCAAGGCCGGCCTGCGCCCGCTTCCGAGGATGCGACGGCGACGCAGCTCAATCTCGTCCTGCATCTTGGATTCAACACGACGGCCGACGATGCCGTCGTGCAATTTGAGAATGCGGCCCGGTTCTCCAGGCGTTATCCGAGCCGGGTCGTCATTCTCTGCCCCTTGCGCGACGATTCGGGGCCGGCCTCCGGAATGCGCGCAAAGATCTACGGTGAATGCACCCTGGGCAAATCCAGGGACGACAAGCGCTGTTGCGAGTTCGTCCTCCTGAGTTATCCCCGGCGGCAGCGCCAATTCCTCGAAAACCAGGTCTCGGTCTCGATATCGAGCGATCTGCCCCTCTATTATTGGCCGCACCGCTTTTCCGAAAACAACGCGCTGGCCGACTATCATTACCTGCTTTCACGCTCGAAGCGCATCCTGATCGACAGCGCGGTTGCGGCGCCTGAATCGCTCTCGTATCCCTGGCCCTGCCCGGAGGCGGTGCGCGACCTCGCCAGTTCCCGGCTCCTCCACGTGCGACAGGCGATAGGCCAGTTTCTGAGCCGTTATTCCATGGACGCCCTGTGCTCGGGGCTTCAGCAGGTGATCGTGGGACACGGCACGGACTTCGCGGCCGAAGCGCGCGCGCTCCAGGCCTGGGTGCGCGACCGCATCAGTCTGTGCGGACGGAACCGGGCGGACTTCCGGATCGAGGTCCCTGCGGGGGCCGCGCCCGGCGCCTGCTCCGTGCGTTTCATCTACGAAGGCGCCAAGGAGTTTTCGTGGACAGCCGACCTGGTGCAGGGATACTCCCTTTTCGAGGCGGACTTCGGCTCGGGCCGCACGACCCTGTGCGCCACCACAAAGCTCCTCGTCCCGGAGGAGGCGCTGGCCGACGCGATGTTCTATTGAGGCCTCCCCCTAACCCTCCCGCCTTACCGGGTGCGGGCGGCCGTGGGCGTCAATCGCCACATAAGTGAAGATCCCCTCGGTGACCCGCCGGGGCAGGTCGTGGCTGTAATGGGAAACCCAGGCCTCAATCGAGATTCTCATCGAAGTGCGGCCGACGCTGAGCAGCTCGGCATAACAGGTGACCGCGTCGCCGACATTGACCGGAGCCACGAAGCTCATCGCCTCGACCGCAACAGTGACCACGCGGCTGCGGGCAGTGTCGCGGGCCAGCATCCCCGCGCCAAGGTCCATCTGGGACATCAGCCACCCGCCAAATATGTCGCCGTTGGAGTTTGTGTCCGCGGGCATGGCTATCGCGCGCACGACCAATTCCCCCTTGGGTTCGGAAGAACGGGCTCCAGCGGAATCCGGCATGGCCCGATCAGACAATATCGGCCGGCCGTGTGCAAGCCGGCGCTTGCTAGCTGCCGGCGCGGGCCTTCGCATCCTCCTCGATGGCGTGCTTCAGCCGCTCAAGCTCCGCCTTCACGTTCGCCTTGACCGCGGGAAGATCGGCCGGCGACGGCACCTCCTCCTTCGCAAAAAGGTAGAATTTCATCTTCGGCTCGGTTCCGCTGCCGCGCGCGGCAAAGCGGTAGCCGTTGGCAAGGGTCACCAGATACAGGTCCTGCTTCGGAATCTCCTCTCCGTCGTCGTCCAGGATGCTCTCCCGGCCGAAGTCCTGGAAGCCCGCCACGGCAACCCCGCCGAATCCCGCAGGCCGGTTCGTCCGGTAGCTGTCGATGATGCGCTGGATCTTTTCGCTGCCGCTCGCCCCTTCGTAGTATAGGTTGATCGTTCCCTCCAGATAGAAGCCGTGCTTGAGGTAGAGCCGGTCGAGGTACTCCGGCACCGTCAGGCCCTGGGTCTTCACCCAGGCGCAAAGCTCGGCGAACATGAGGCAGGCGGCGTTGCCGTCCTTGTCGCGCACCATGTCGTTTGGAAGGTAGCCATAGCTTTCCTCCGACGCAAAAACAAGAAACGTCCCTTGCCGGAGATGCAGGCGGGCGCGCTCCTCGATCGTCGTGGCATCGTAGGCAAAGCCCGGCCCCATCGCCTTCACGAGCGCCTCCTCGTACCCGCGCAGTTTGGCGGCGATCCACTTGAAGCCGGTCAGCGTATTGATGACCTTGAAACCGTGCGCCCGGCAGATCGCGTCCTGCAATCCGCTCGTGACAAAGGTCTTTATGACGCACGCGCGCGGCGAACCGGCCGCCGGGATCAGCCCGTTCTCCTCCATCCGGGCAAGCCTGTACTGCGCCAGCAGCGCACCGGTCTGGTTCCCCGTCAGCAGCTCCATGCGGCCTTCCCTGTTCCGAACGGCGCAACCCATGCGGTCGCAGTCCGGGTCGGTCGCAAGGACAACGTCGCAGGCCTTGCTCTCGGCCAGCGCCACCGCCTTCGACAAGGCTTCGGGATTCTCGGGATTCGGCGACTTGACCGTGGGAAACCGGGCATCGAACACCACCTGCTCGCGCACTTGGCGGACGTCGCAACCCGCGTGGACAAGGAGCGGCGGCGCGTGAACGCCGCCCGTCCCGTGGATGTTCGTGAAGGCGACCCGCAGACGAGCGCGATGAAAAACCCCGGGATCGATCGCCGCCTTCGAGGCGACCGCAAGGTAGGCTTCGTCGGCCAAGCGGCCAAGGACGGTGACTCCCTCCAGGCTTGGCTGAAGGAACGCTCCAAGGGCACCCAGGGGCACCGCGTTCACCTCGCCGACGATGCCCGTGTCATGGGGCGGCACAACCTGGGCCCCATCCTCAAAATAGGCTTTGAATCCGTTGTCGTGCGGCGGATTGTGGCTCGCCGTGATGACGACGCCCGCATGCGCCCTGAGCCAGCGCACGCTGTAGCTGAGCTGCGGGGTCGGCCGCGGCTCCTCGAAGATAAACGCCTCGCCGCCGAGGCGGACCCAGATCGAGGCCGCCAGCTCGCAAAAATGTCTGGAAAAATGCCGCACATCATAGGCGATGACGATCCGCGGTTTCGATGTCGTTCCGCGGGAGGCCAGGAATTTGCTGGTGTAGCGGAAGAGCCCCACCACGGCCCGGGCCAGCGTGAAATCGTTCATCACGTTGCTGCCGATGGCCGCGTGCTCGGGCGTGCCGGCCTCCTGGCGCTCCGGCGAGGTCGAACCGATCTCGGCGCCGGTCGGGAGCGAACCGATCGTGCGTCCGCGCATGCCACCCGTTCCAAACTCAAGAAACCGGTAAAACCGGTCGTTCAGCTCGGGCCATGCCTCGCGCTCGACAAGTTCGTGAATGCTCGCGCCCGCCCACGCCGGAAGATCTGCCGCCAGAAAGGAAGCGATGTTCTCGGCCGCCGTCGGAAGGAGCCGGCCGGATTTCGCAGCGGCATGGATGCGTTCAATGTCGGTCATCTTGGGAATCAATGTTCCTGCATTTGGATCGCGTTTGCAACGGGCCACCCATCACGCGAGATACAACCCGCCAACCAGAGAGGGCTTCACCGGCAGTGCGGCCCAGCTCTCGGCAAAGGTCTCCTCGTCATAGCCAAAGAGGGGCGAAACTTCGATCGGCTCCAGGGGCAAGCCGGACCCATCGGTTCTCACCGCAGTCCCGTTTGCCGCAAACCACCGCGCAAACTGGCGCAACTGGTCTTCGCGGCAGGATCTTGGGGAATCCACGCCCTGGGCATTCTTGACGGGGGAAAAGTCGTCGCAGCGCCGCGTCTCAACGACGACCGGGTCGCGCGCAAAGGGAATCGCGTCGAATACAAACAGCTCAAACTTGATGCCGTTTGGCTTGTCCGGCTTCACCGGCCGGCCTGCGGAGTCAATCGTCTGGACCTTCTTGTCGGCGCGGTGGAAAGGAAGCGTCTCCCCGCCCGTCCCCGCCGCGCGGGCCATCCTCCGGATGAAGTCCCGGTCCAGCACATGGATCGCGATGCTTCCGGCCAGGTAGCGAAGCCGTCCCGAGGCATCCGTCTCCCTCTGGAACTCCATGGGAAGGTCGGAATATTCGATCACGACCAGCCGCCCCGCCTGCGCGCAAAAATGGCCGAGCTTCTCCTCGGCGTAGGCCTTGGGCACCATCTTGCTCGACATCTCCGATCTGCGCAGCAGGTGCCAGCCGATAAAAGCCGGATCGACGCTGCGCACGAGCGGATTGTCGACCTGAAAATAACTCAGGGTGTCGATTCCTTCCCTTTCCATCAGGTCGAGGGCCCCGCTTCGGTCCAGGGCCCGCAGCGAGCCTCCATGGCCGTCCGGCGAAAGCGCGAGACCCGCAGGCGACTCCAGGAGGATTCTTCCCTCGAAATCGACGGCGGGCATCCGGCCCTGCCTGAAGAAATGAACCCGGTTCCGGTCGAGTCCGAAAAAGCGGTTGTCTGAAAAGAACGCCTCGCTGGCCGCGTGATTCTGGTGGCTTGTCATGATGAACCAATGCAGCGGCCGGCCGCTGCGGCGCCCGGCGGCGAGAATCTTTTCCGCAAACACCTGGAAGAGCGATTTGCCCGTGACCGGCGTGACGGCAAAGGTCCCCTTCGGGCCATCGTACCCGAGCCGCGTGCCCTGCCCCCCCGCCACCGTGAACGCGGCCACGCGGCCCGCCCGGAGCGCGGCATCGCCGGCCGCCCTCGCCCGCGCCCATTGCGCCGCGTCCCCGCCATCTTCCGGCAAAGGCACATAGGGCGCCGGGGCAAGGCCCTCCAGCCGGATCCCCCCGCCGCCGCCCCTGACCAGCGTGCGATTGAGCCTGTCAATCTCGGACAGATCGACCTCCGCCGCCTGTTCGAGGAGCCGGTTGCGGCCGGCTGAATCGAGCGAGTCAAAAAACGCGAAAACGTGCCCCTGCCCGGCCCGGGCGTATTTCTCGATCAGCGGATGCGGGGGCGTCATGCGGCAGGCGGGCCGAATCATTCCGCAAACTTGAAGATCACGTCATCCGGCTTGGCGTAACCCAGCCTGCGGCGGATCTGCTGCTCGACGTAGGCCGGGTCGGTCCTCAGGCGCTGCAGGATCACCTCCTCGCGCCGAAGCTCGCGCTCGGCCTCGTCGAGGCGCAATCGGTTCTGCGCCTCCATGGCCTTCAGGTGCTGGTATTCCTTCTGCGCGTCGTCAAAATACAGCCAGGCGGCGATGCTCACGCCCGCAAAAACCGCCAGGTACAGGCAAAGGAGAAGGCGTCGGAGGTTCACGGTTGAAGGAGAACAAAATGGGTCGTGCCGTTCCCGCCAGGCAATTCTTTTCCCTCCCAAGGGCCCGGGGCGCCGCGCCTCACACCAGGTTCACCGGATCCACGTCCAGCGTCTGCGTGATGTCCGCGGGCCACGCAAACTTGTCGCGCATCCGCGCGAGTTCGCCGATGACCCGGCTCACGCTCGGCGTGAAATACCACAGTTGCCACCGGTACTGGCCCTTTATCTTCTCGATCGGCGCGGGTGTCGGCCCGCGCAGCTCCAGCCTGCTTCCGAACGCCTCGCCCACCTGGCGGGCCCATTGCGCGGAGAAGAACTGCAGCTTCTCGGGGTTCGGCCCGCGAAAGAGGTGATGGATGATGTGCCGGTAGGGAGGATACCGGAACTTCCGCCGGGGCTCCAGCTCGGCCTCCGCGAAACCGGCATAGTCCGCATGCCGCGAGAATTGGATCGCGCCGGCGGCCGGCGTGAAGGTCTGGACGATCACCTCGCCCGCCCGGTCTCCGCGCCCCGATCGGCCGGCCACCTGCACGAGCAGCTGGAATGTGCGCTCGTTCGCCCGGAAGTCGGGGATGTGCATGGACAGGTCCGCGTCGACCAGCCCTACCAGGGTGACATTGGGAAAGTCCAGCCCCTTGCCGATCATCTGCGTGCCGACGAGGACGTCGATCCGCCCCAGCCGGAAGTCCCCGAGTATCTCGCGGAACCGATTCTTGCGGCCCATCGTGTCGGAATCCACGCGGGCGATTCGCGCCCTCGGCATGACCCGGCGCACGGCCTCCTCGACGCGCTGCGTCCCGAGCCCGCGCCAGCGGATGTCCGGCGCGCCGCACTGCGGGCACCGGACGGGCGCGGAACGCTCCCCCCCGCAGAGATGGCAGCGCAGCGTCTCGTCGGTCCTGTGGTAGGTGAGCGCGATGCTGCAGTTCGGGCACTCCTCGACATGGCCGCACTTGTTGCAAAGCATCGAGGACGAGTAGCCCCGGCGATTGATGAACAGGATCGTCTGCTCCCGGCCGGCCAGCCTGGCCTGCATGGCCTCGACGAGCCGTTTCGAGAGGCTCGTGAACCCGCGCTGCCGGGCCATTTCGATCCGCATGTCGACGACGTGCATCTGCGGCAGCCGCCGTCCGTCGACCCGCTGCTTGAGTTCGGCCAAATGGTACTTCCCGGCCCGGGCGTTCGTATAGCTCTCGAGGGAGGGCGTCGCCGAGCCCAGGATGCAAAGGGCGCCCGCCAGGCTCGCCCGCATGACGGCGACGTCGCGGCCATGGTAGCGCGGGGTCTCGTCCTGCTTGTACGCGGGTTCGTGCTCCTCATCCACGACGATGAGGCGAAGGCGGGAAATCGGGGCAAACACGGCGGAACGGGCGCCCACCACGATCCGCGCCTCGCCCATCGCCAGCGCAAGCCATCCGTCCAGCCGCTCGCCCTCGCTCAAATGGCTGTGCCATACGACGCATCGGTGGCCGGGCGCGATCGCCTCCAGCCGGGTCCGCAGCCGCCCGACCGTCTGCGGAGTCAGGGCGACCTCGGGAACCAGAAAGATGACCCCACCCCCCGCCTTCAGCGCGGCATCGATCGCGTGCAGATAGACCTCGGTCTTGCCCGATCCGGTGATCCCGTGCAGGAGCCAAACCGCGAACTTGTCCTCGGCCAGGGCCGCGGTGACCGCCGCGATCGCCGCCGCCTGTTCCTCGTTCGGGACGGGCGCCTCGCCCGTGACGCGCTCCCCGCGCGACCAACCCTCCGCATAGGCATCGCGGACAACCCTGCGCGCCTCCTCCCGGGCAAGGCCCGCCCGGACCAATGCGGCTGCGGAGGCGGGTCCGATGCCCAGACGCGAAAGAACGGCGCTCCTGGGCTGGGGCCGGGATTCTCCCGCGAGAAACCGATACAAACGCGCCTGCTGCGGCGCGCGCTTCGCCAACCTCTCCAGCTCCTCCCGGGACAGACTGCGCCCGGCGGCGATCAGCCTCTCCTGCTTGAGTTCCATCCCGCGCCGGACGGCCGCGGGGATCATGGTTTCGATGATTGCATCCATGGGCGCCGCGTAATATCCGGCCATCCACCGGGCGAGGGCGAGAAGATCGGGCGCCAGCGCGGGGAACGGATAGACGAGCTGGGCAACCCACTTCAGTTTCTCGACGGGATAGTCGCTGGGCGCGCCGATTTCTCCGATGACCCCCAGCCTCAGATTCGAGAGCACCGGGATGCGGACCAAAGATCCGACGCGGGCGCGATCCTGCAGGGCCTCGGGCATCCGGTAGTGCAGGATCTTGTCGAAGCCTGCGAGCGGGTGGACGCCTACGATCATGGCTTGATAACGGCCCGCGATCGCGGGTCTTGCAATCCGAACCGGACAAACCCGGGACGCGGCCGGGCGAGGTACTCGTTGACAGCCGCGGCGTTCGCGGAAAACACTGGGGGCGTGAGCACGCCAGAGGCCCGTGAGACATTCAAAAAATACCTGCGCTTGAAAGGCCTGCGGGTGACGGAACAACGCACGGCCATATTCGAGACCGCAGTCGCACAAAAGGAACATTTCACGGCCGAGGAACTGTTGGATCGCGTCCGGGCCGTGCCAAAGGCGAAGTACGTTTCGCGCGCCACCGTCTACCGCACCCTTCCGGTCATGACGGAAAGCTCCCTGCTGCGCGAAGTGGATATCGGCTCGGGCGAAAAGTTCTACATGCCAATCGCGGGCAACAGCACCCAGGTGGCCCAGGTTGTGTGTCTGGATTGCGACAGGATTTTTGAGATCAGCGCCCCGTTCATGGAGTGGTACGGCAGCACCGTTTCCTCGAAGATCGGGTTGACGCCCGTTTCGCAGCGCCTGCAGGTCAGCGCCCGCTGCAACGCCCTTCGCGACACGGGGACGTGCCCCAATCTCGGCGGAACCAGGGCCCGAAGGCACGCCCAGCCGCCCGGCCGATGACGATGGCCAAGGAGACCGTCCAGGATCCGGCGTTTGAAATCGGCTTCTACGAATCCGTCCTGCGCCGGGATTCGCGCTACGTCGAGGTCATCGAAATCCTGGGCGAATTGTACACCAAGGCGGGCCGGATTGCCGAGGGGCTGAAGATGGACAGGCGCCTCGTGCGGCTGCAGCCGGAAAATCCAACCGCCCACTATAACCTCGCCTGCAGCCTGGCGCTGTGCCGCCGGCCTTCGGCCGCCCTGCGATCGCTCAGGCAGGCAGTTAACCTGGGTTACAGGGATTTCGAGTGGATGTTGCACGACCCCGACCTCGAGAGTCTCAAGAAGACTCCGAGATTCGTCGAGCTGATCGATCAGCTGAAGCCGCAGCGTTGATCCGTTGAGGTCTTATATCAGCTCGGCGCCCACCGCATCGGCGAGAAGGCGTCCGCGGCGGGTCAATCGGGCGACGCCGCGGGCCTGTTCGACGAGTCCTTCGGCGGCCAGTCTCGCAAGGCTGTCTTCCATCCTGCGCCACGGAGCGTCCGGCCAGCGGAGGCGCCATGCGGCGAGATCGACCCCGCTGTTCATCCGAAGGCCGAAGACAAGGGCATCCTCGGCGAGGAGAGCCGGAGACAGCAATCGCCGGTCCTTCGTCATCCGGCGGCCTTCCGCAACTTCCGCAAGCCAGAGCCCGAGGTCGGCCGGATTCGCCGCGCGCCAGCCGCCCTGCTGCGATGCGGCCGAGGGGCCGAGTCCGATCCATTCCTGCATGCGCCACGTGTTCAGATTGTGCAGGCAGGCGAATCCCGGTCGCGCAAAATTTGAGATCTCGTACTGCTCATATCCCAGGGCTCCAAGCCGGTCCCAAGTCATCTCGTAGAGGCGCGCCTCCTTTTCCGGATCCAATCGCACGGCGCCCCGGGAAAGCCGCACCCAGAGCGCGGTGTCCTCCTCAAATGTCAGGCAATACGTGGAAATGTGCTCCGGAGCGAGCGCGACGGCCTCGTCGACATCCGAAACCCACTCCTCCTCGGTCTGGCCCGGAAGGGCAAACATGAGGTCGAGATTCACATTTGCGAATCCCGCCTTCCGGACGCGCTCATAGGCCCTGTACGCCTGTCCGCGGGTGTGCCTGCGGCCGAGAGCGTCGAGCCAGCGCGGCTGAAAACTCTGGACTCCGATGGATACCCGCGTGACGCCGCAATCGCGAAGCACCGCCAGGCGAGCCTCGGTCACGGAGGCCGGCGCAAGTTCCACGGTCCATTCCCTCGGCGTTCCGCCCGTGTGGTCGGTCGCGATCTTCGCCAGGCGCATGAGGTCCCGCGCAGCCAGAAGACCCGGGGTGCCGCCGCCAAAGAAGACCGTGGATACGGGCCCGGTCCAGTCGACAAGCGCCGCCTCGGCCGCCACACCCCCAATGAAACTTTGGATGGCGCCCGCGGTCGGCATGATCTGATAAAATGCGCAAAAATCGCAGGTCGAGGCGCAAAAAGGCACATGCACGTAGAGCCCCAGCTCCACGGGGGGAGCAGCTTTGGCTTGCTCTATGCCGTTGGTGTTCATTAAAAACAGTGGATTTTCCGTCCGGGCATCCTTTCAAAACCAATGCAAAACAAACGCGTTTCTCCCGCGAGAACAATTCTCACGTTGCTCGCCGCAGCCGCCGGCCTTTCCATGATGTCCGGCTGTGCGACGATCGTCCTGTCTGATCTCACTCCGAAGTCGCTTCCGGAGAATCCGTCCGAGATTTACACTTTCACGCTGCGGGTGAAGACCAATGCGAGCACGATCGACAGGGCGTCTGTCGCTCCGCGCATCGTTGTGGACGGGCAGACCTACCCGATGAAGAAGAGCGCCCTGGGCGAAGACCTCTACGAATTCGAATATCAGCTCCCGCCAGGACGCCAGGAAGTCGCCTACTATTATCTCGTCAATTATCAGGTGACGAGCAATGGCAAGGAGTCGCTCGCCGAGGCCTACACGGGAGTCGCGCATTCGCAGGTGATCCGCCGCAACGTGCTCGAAATCGAGACGTCGCGCGGCCCGGTCGGGTCGAGAATCGGCGTGCTGGGCAGGGGATTCACGCCTCAGGACGTGGTTGCCTTCAACGCCACACCCGTCCGAACCGTCTTTGCCTCACCTACTTCGCTCGATTTCTTCGTTCCCGCCCTTCCCGCGGGGCAGGCTTACCAGGTGACGGTCAGCGGTCCGGCGGGAACCTCCCCGGTGGGCACGTTCCGGATTGACGGCACAAATGTGACCGTTTCGCCCTCCTCGCTGACCCTTCGGAGCGGCGAGCAGCAGACGCTGACCTTCACCCTTTCAAGTCCATCTCCCGCCGGCGGCCTTCTTCTCGATGTGACGACCGACATTCCGTCGAGCGTGATCATGCCCGAGATCGTGGTGCCCGCGGGGCAGGTGAGCGTCAGCGTTCCCGTCGCGGGCGGCAGGCCCGGCGCGGGAAGCCTTGTCCTGAAAGGCTACGCCGGGGGCGGCGACGTCACCATTCCGATCACGGTTTCGGCGAAATAGCCCGAAGGACGCCGGGGCGCGGCAAGGCCGGCTCATTGTCCCCCTCCCGCGCGGGGGCCGCGGATGATCAGTTTTGCAAGGACCGGCCGGTGGTCGCTCGCCACGGCCGTTTCAGGGCCGTCGTAGACGCGGGCGGTTCCGCCCGCGATCCCGGCCATAAGGGCGGGTGAAACAAGGATGTGGTCAAACTCGCTGTAGGATCCGTCGCCTGGAAAGGCTGCCGTCCATGTCTCGCCCCGGGTGTCCGCAGCGCTGAGGCAATCCGCGACCGCCTCCGTTCCGAATCGCTCCAGCCGCCTCAGCGTGCGGCTGTTTCGCCCGTCGTTGAAGTCCCCCAGGATCACGAACCTGGCCGGGGACCCATTGGAAAGGCGCTTTCGGACCAGAGCGCGCACGGCCACCGCTTCCCCGAGCCGCCGCACCTGCGCCCCGGGATCGTCACCCCTGTCCGTGAGGTGACTCTTCAGATGAAGCACATACACAGTGAAATCGCCGTCCTTGTCCGACACCACAGCCTCCAGAAGGCCCCGTTTCACCCGGGCCTTTCCGCCGAAATATGCAAACTCGATGCAGGCATGGCGCACAACCGTCTTCAGCCTCAAGCGCGAAAGCAGCGCAATGTGGCGCTCCGCATCCTCCGCCTCCACCAGCGCGCAATACGGATAGTCCAGGCCCTCCGCCTTCAGATCGTGCCTCAACTCATCGAGATAAGCGGGACCTCCCATTTCCTGCAGGGCAAGGACATCGGCCCGTATCGCCTCGATCGCCGTCCGCAGCGCCCGTTTCTCCGATTCAGGCTTGGGATATCCGCGGCGGTATGCATTCCCGATGCGCCTGTCGGTAGGGCCGTAGTTTTCGACGTTATAGGTGGCCAGTACGACCGGCCCCGCCTCAAGCGCAGCGCCTTGGGTGACAAATAGTAGCAGAAAACATCCAAGGCGGCTTGCGCGCATCCATGCATAATAACAAGTTGAATCCCCCGCCGCTCCATCCCATGCTCATTCCCGTGGAAGCCAAGGATGCCAAGCTGTCTTTCGAAGATGCCCTCAGCCGCCTCGAGGCGGTGGTCGAATCGATGGAATCGGGAGAGGTTCCGCTCGCCGAGTTGCTCTCCAAGTTCGAGGAAGGCAACAAGCTGCTGAAACTCTGCGAGGCCCGGCTCAAGGAGGCCGAGTTGAAGATCGAGCAACTGAAGAAGCAAAGGGATGGGGTGGCCTTTGAGCCGTTCGAAGCCCAAAAGGATGCTTAGCCAGTCGCGCGCACGCACCGCCCACTAACCTGATGAATTCCCCGGTCCGACTTCTCGATTCGATCCGCGATCCTTCGTCGGTAAAGTCACTTGCTCCGGAACAGCTCCCGCAACTTGCCCAGGAGATTCGCGACGAGATCATCGCGGTCACGGCGGAAAACGGCGGCCACGTCGGGCCCAATCTCGGAGTCGTCGAGCTGACCATCGCCCTCCACAGGGTGTTTGATTCCCGGGTCGACCGGCTTGTATTTGACGTCTCCCACCAGGGCTATGCCCACAAGCTGCTGACCGGCCGCGGCGGGAAGTTCTTCCGCCGCCTGCGCCAGACCGGGGGCGCCAGCGGCTTCCTCAGCAGGCCGGAAAGTCCGCACGATGCCTACGGAGCGGGCCATGCCGGCACGGCGCTCAGCGCCGCCCTGGGGATGGCCGCCGCCCGCGATTTGAAGGGTTCGGGCGAGCACGTTGTCGCCATTTGCGGCGACGCCGCCTTCACCTGCGGAATCACGATGGAGGCGCTCAACAACGTCGTCGGCAGCACGCGGCGCCTGATCGTGATCCTGAACGACAATGAATGGTCGATCGCGCGCAACGTTGGCGCGATGTCCCATTACCTCAATCGCCTGAGCACTAGCCCGACCTACAACAAGATTCATCACGACCTGGAGAAGTTTTTCACGAGCCTCCCGCACGGCCACGACATGCACAAGCTTTGGGTCAAGTGGAAGCGCGAGGCGAAGGACTTCTTCGTCGGATCGAGCCTCTTCGAGAAGTTCGCGCTGCGCTACCTGGGCCCGATCGACGGCCACGATCTCGGGGAGCTCGTCAAAAACCTCGAGTTTGCGCGGCAATGCGACGGCCCGGTTCTCCTTCACGTCCTGACGAAGAAGGGAAACGGACTGGCCGCGGCGCGCAATTTCCCCGAAAGATTCCACGGCCTCGGGGCCTTTGATCCGGCGACGGGCGAGAGCCGCAAACCGGCCCCCGGCACGCCTCCGGCCTATCAGGACGTCTTCGGGCAGGCCCTGCTGCGGCAGGCTCGGGCCGACAAACGGGTCATTGGAATAACGGCGGCAATGCCCTCGGGAACCGGCTTGTCCGTCCTCGCCTCCGAACTGCCACGCCAGTTCTTCGACGTAGGCATCGCCGAGGAACACGCCGTTCTGTTCGCGGCGGGGCTCGCCGTGCAGGGGATGCGCCCCGTGTGCGCGATCTACTCGACTTTCCTGCAGCGCGCTGTCGACCCTATCATCCACGACGTCGCCCTCCAGAACCTTCCCGTGACCTTCTGCCTCGATCGCGCGGGGCTGTCGCCGAATGACGGGCCCACGCATCACGGCCTTTTCGACCTGGCGTACCTGCGGTGCATCCCAGGGGCCACGGTGATGCAGCCCAAGGACGAGGACGAACTCGCCGACATGCTCGAGACGTGCCTCAGGCTCAACGGCCCAGCCTTCCTGCGCTATCCGCGCGGAGCGGGGCTGGGCGTGAAGGTCAAGGAGCGGCCCGCGGCCCTGCCCGTGGGGTGCGCCGAGGTGCTGCGAGAAGGATCCAACATCGTGATCTGGGCTCTTGGGCCCATGGTCCGGGATGCGAAGAGCCTGGCCGACCGGCTAGCCCGGGAGGAGCACATCTCGGTGGGCGTCGTCAACGCCCGCTTCGTGAAGCCGCTCGACCGCGCGCTGCTTCTGAGCCAGGCGGCCGTCGTGCCCCTGCTCGTCACGATGGAGGACCACGCCCTGTCAGGCGGATTCGGCAGCGCCGTCCTCGAAGCCCTCCAGGAAGCGGACTGCCCCACTGCGGTCGAGCGCGTCGGCTGGCCCGACAGGTTCATCGAGCATGGGACGAATGTCGACGTGCTGCGCGCCGCCCACGGGCTCTCGCCGGACGCGGTTTACCGCCGCGTCCTTGATCGCTGGCGAAATCTGAGCCCGCAGCGCGTGGAGACCGAGGTATAGCCTATTCGGCGCGCAACGTTGCGACGACCGAGAAATCCTCGAGCGTCGTCGTGTCGCCCTTCACTTCGCCGCCAGCCGCAATTTCCTTCAGGATCCGGCGCATGATCTTCCCGCTCCGGGTCTTTGGAAGGCCCGCGGCGAAGCGCACGTCGTCCGGCCGCGCGAGGGAACCGATCTCCTTCGTCACATGCTGGCGCAGCACTTCCTTCAGCTCGGCCGTGGCCTCCACTCCGTTCTTGAGCGTGACAAAGCACACAAGAGCCTGGCCCTTCAATTCGTCGGGCCGGCCGACCACGGCGGCTTCGGCCACGAAGGGGTGGGCGACGAGGGCGCTTTCCACCTCGGCCGTTCCGATGCGGTGGCCGGACACGTTCAAGACATCGTCGATCCGGCCCATGACCCAGAGATATCCGTCCTCGTCGAAGCGCGCGCCGTCGCCGGCAAAATAGAACCCCGGCAGTTCGCTCCAGTACTGCTTCTTGAAGCGGTCGTCATCGCCCCAAAGCGTCCGCAGCATCGACGGCCATGGTTTCGCAAGAAACAGCCGGCCCCCGCTTCCGCGCGGGACATCCTTGCCCGCTTCATCAAGGACCTTCGGAACGACGCCGAAGAACGGCCGCGTGCAGGAACCCGGCTTTGTCGGCGTGATCCCGGGAAGCGGCGTCACCATGATTGCGCCCGTTTCCGTCTGCCACCAGGTATCCACGATCGGGCAGCGCTTCCTGCCGATGAGGGTATGATACCAGATCCAAGCCTCGGGATTGATGGGCTCCCCGACGGTTCCCAGGAGGCGAAGCGAGGTAAGCCGGTGGCGCTTCACGTAGTCGTCGCCCCAGCGCATGAAGGCCCGTATCGCGGTGGGAGCGGTGTAGAAAATGCTCACCTGGTGGCGGTCGATCAGTTCCCAGAACCGGTCGGGCTCGGGATGGTTTGGCGCCCCTTCGTACATGAGGACCGTGGCGCCGCACGCGAGCGGGCCGTACACGACATAACTGTGCCCGGTCACCCATCCGACGTCCGCGGTGCAGAAATAGACGTCGTCGTCCTTCAGGTCGAAGACGTAATGGGTCGTCATGGTAACGCCGAGGAGATAGCCCGCGCTTGTGTGCAGCACCCCTTTCGGCTTCCCGGTGGAGCCGCTCGTATAGAGGATGAACAGCGGATTCTCGCTGTCGAAACCCTTCGCCTTGTGCTCCTCGGGCTGGAGCGCGACAAGCTCATGCCACCAGCGGTCCCGGCCCGACTCCATCGAAATGTCCTGGCCGGTGCGCTTGAGGACAATCACATGCTCGACGCTCGGGGTTCCCTCGACCGCCCGGTCGACATTTGTCTTCAATTCGACGATTTTCCCGCGCCGCCAGCCGCCGTCGGCCGTTATGACGATCCTCGCCTGGCAGTCGTTGACCCGGTCCTTGATGGCTTCGCTGGAGAAACCGCCGAATATCACCGTATGGACAACACCGAGCCTTGCGCAGGCGAGCATGGCGATCGCAGCCTCCGGCACCATCGGGAGATAGATCGCCGCCCTGTCGCCGCGGACCAGTCCGAGGCTCGCAAGCGCGTTGGCGAATCGGCACACCTCGCGGTGGAGCTGCCGGTAGGTCAGCGTGCGGACGTCGCCCGGTTCGCCCTCGAAGATGATCGCCGCCTTGTTGGCCCGGGCCGTGCCCAAATGGCGGTCCAGACAGTTTTCCGAGACGTTAAGCTGTCCCTTTTCGAACCATTTGGAGTGCGGCAACTTCCACTGCAAAACCCGCTTAAACGGACGCCGCCAGGTGAGAAAACGGCGGGCTTCCCGGCCCCAAAACCTTTCTGGGGAGTTGACAGATTCAGCGTACAGCCTCTTATAGGCTGCATCGCTCCCAAGGTTTGCTTGAGCTTTGAACTCGGCCGATGGCTTGAAAACCCGGTGTTCTCGGGAAACTGAGGTAATCGTCTGAGTCATTCGATTAGGGGTTGTTTTGGGGTTATGGAACCTTCTGATGCCGCCCCTATGATTCTGTGATGAGTTTTGAGCGTCAAGCGTGGGGTGTGATCTATTCAATTTTTGACGGCTGAGTCTTTGTCAGTGCCCGCCGTCCAGGAACCAAAACCCTTTGTTGCAATTCATGAACCGCGCGCCCCAGGCGCATCGGTTCTGTTCGTCGTCTGAAGTCAAATTACGAGTGTATGGAAAAGAAATCCGCGTCCGGCCAGCCGGACAGTGCCAGATCAGCATCCGACAGCCCCTCCTCCGCCGCGCCTTCCGCCAAGGCGCCCGCTCCTCCCGCGGACGGGAACGGGGCTCCTGCGGCGCAGGCGGGCGCTGCTGCACCCGCCGCACCCCCGCAGCCCGCGAATGTCATCCGCATCGAGGGCAT
>OCTA010001896.1_pt1 | contig 19154 bp, 16 predicted proteins | sample 1538991 | NCBI WGS metagenome assembly OCTA01 (sample SAMEA3539302, study PRJEB22396) | soil metagenome | biome: tundra; feature: field; material: soil | place: USA | collected 2010-05 | depth 0.15 m | reverse complement strand
AACTGGAACTGTCGATCAGGTCTTGCGCCATTCCCTCGAACTCAAACTGGTGAAAATCGCCATTAACCTTTACCGTCATCCGGTTTACTGCTGCCCCGCAAAGAATCCGCTGGAGTGCGGTACTGGGATCCCAATAATCGAAGATGCTGACGCTTGGCAATTCTGTCGCTGGGAAGTAAGAAATGCTCGGAGCGATCTCGGTTCCTGCGGCCAGGGCGCTGGAGAATGGGGCGTTCACCTGCACGGCCGTCAGGCTCACGATTGTGGTAACAAACCGGATCTCGCCGTTGCATGACACGCCTTGGCCCGCCTCGAGCCCGTGTGGCGCGGCGAAAACCACCGACGTGCCGCTCGAACCAGCCGCCGCTGCCCCTCCCGTGTATGTCGCCGGAGCTGCGCCCATGCTGGCTTGAAAAAGCGGCCCATAAGATGGGCCTGAACTCTGCCCTCCCCAACTCGTCATATAGGTTGTCAAGTCGAAACTGGTCGTGCGCCGCACCCCCGCGGGTATTCCTACGAACGTCCGGCTGCCTGTTTTGTCCCGCCGGTCGGCCTTTTCCAACTGGTTCTTGGCCGTCAGCTTCACCGCCGGAAACCGGTTCTGCGCCGCGATCGCCGGCGTCTGCCCATAGCTGCTTTCCAACCCGGTATAGAAGCGGTTGGCATTGGATGAAATGTATGAGGCCATAGCTCTAATCGCTCACTCCTACTTCGAAAGTGACCTTTCCTACTTGGATGAAGTTTCGTCCGCCGTGCTTTACGGGGCCCAGGGCCGCTTCGTAGCATCCGGCGTAATACATTCCTTCACCCCAGTCGCCCCGATTCTGATCCAGCACCTGCGTTACGGCGTCGACATACGTTTGCAGTTGACTCTCGATGCCTTGCAGTTTGTCCTGTGAAACCCGCACCTCAATCGCCATCATGGCTTTGCCGGAAAAGTTTCGAAACTTTTCCTTGAGCTGGTTCACGATCTTCTCGCAGTACACGTTGAGCGCCGGATACAGCACGTCGGTGCTGCGCTCCGCCAGTTCAACCGGTACGTTTTGCGCCAGAATTTGGTTCTGTGCAACGGGCGGCAGAGTCGCGTTCTCTGCCTGAGCTAGCGTTGACACGCAGGCGTTCAGTCCCTGCGGTGCGTTAAGAAGCGTGACTACTTGCGCGCTGACCGTGCTGCCTACCCATGCCATTCTCTAACCCCTCTGAATAACTCGCGGCAGCGCCCGAAGATAGTCTGGCGCCTGTCCGCTGCCCGGCCCTTGTCCCAGGGTGGATACTGGCCCCGCCTGAACCCAGACTTGATCCAACGCCATTGGCGACGTATTCTGTAGCGCCATTGCCGTAGGCGACAGGCCTACGTACACATTCCAAGCCGTTGCGTTGGCCGGTTGATTGACCGGCTGGGCCACTAGTGTATTTCCTGCCGCCACGGTAAGAATGCTCGGATTACTGCTCTGTCCCTCCTCGCTCTCCACGTTCAGCCACGACACGCTCGCACAGTAGGTCATCGCCGGTTGGCCGCCGGGAATGGACGTAAGTTGCGGTGGAACTGCCTGCGGAAGCGGGTCCGACACGATGCCGATCCCGGTCTGAATGAGCTTGTCCATCGCCCACTTCGCCAGTTGCTGAAATTGATCCCGCTTGCCCTTATAACGATCGTTCAGTTGATTGAAGTAGGCATCCTGATAGACCAGCATCAGGGTTTGGAACACGTGCCAAAGCTGCAGCGACGGCGTCACCACGATGTTGTTCAACTGGGGGTCCGGTTGGAGCCAGAACTGCCAGTCGTAGGTGTTGCTGCGCTGCAGAAGCGTCGTCAATTCGATCCCGAGCTCTTGCTGTGCCAAGGCCAGTTTTTGACTGAGATCGATGTTCTCCGTCTGCGCTGTGGCCAGGACTGAGGAGTCCTGGCCCATCAGATCCTGGATCGTCGATATTCCGTCCGTGAGTAGCGCCATCGCCGGCCGCCTATTCTTTGCCCGGCTGTATGCCGCCCTTCAGCTTGCGCAGCTCATTGGGCGAAATGACGGTGAATTGCATCCGCGACGCCGCCGCGAGTTGATCCGCTTGCCGCTTCGCCTCCGCCTGCTGCTCTTGGAACGCGCGCGCTTCCTCGGCCGTCGCCAGCCGCGCGGCGCCTTCTACGATCATCGTTGCCGCGATGCGCCGTGGAACCTCGGTGCGCACTCCCTCCCGTCCGCCATCCTGAGTCTCGAGGCTGACTAACACTACCGAAGGATCTTTTAGCCTTTCCTCCGTCGCCCGAATCTTTTTGAAGTACACTTGTAAGTCCATGGTTGTCTCTTGTGGGGTCGGGCGTACCCGGCCCCCTTCTTTGTTGTCGCCCTGAGTTCAGTTTCGCTGGTGCCCGCTACGCATTCACCTGAACGCCAAAGTTGTTGCGGATCACCGCGCAACCGTACAGCACGTCCACCGTGAACTGCTGCGCCAATGTATTGGGCTGGTAGCTCATCACTACGCGCATGCCGAAGTTCCCCATCTCCGCGTAGTGCGCCACTGCGCCCGTGCCGTACAGCGGCTGCGGCAGTCTCCGGATGACTAGGCCAACCGCCGGCTTGGTGAAAGCCAGGTTGTGGGTTGTCAGCGGCGAACTGCCGGTGTGCGCAACGAACTGCGACCGCATTACGAAAAAGTCTTTGATCTTCCCCACCGTGCCGTCGATCAAGGCCCGCAGTCCCGCCTCGCCGGCTGTCTGGAATTCGCTGAAGCGTTCGATCTGCCGCAATTGGGAATAGGTTGCGGCGTCCACCACCAGGAATTTCGCTTCGGACGGCGGAACCTTCGCAGTAAATAGTGCGCTCTCTGCCTGATCGATCACCGCTTCCACCAGCGGTGTCCCCGGCGTACCCACCGGCGTGTTGGCCGTAAACCCGGCGAACAGGTTCAGTAGGCTTGTCTCAATGCTTTCGGCTATCGCCACCACCGCCGGCTGCATATAGACCTGCAGTAAGTCCGGAACCGCCAGCACTTTTGTCACATCCGGAATCTGGAAGGTCGCTTCGGCGTGTGTGTTCAACACAATCTGTGCATTCCCCAAATTCGGGTTCTGCGGTTGAACTTGTCCGCCTTCGGCTATGTTGTTGGCTACCAGCACCGGAGGAATCGGGATGTTCACCGTATCCCCCGCCTGCGCCAAAACGGGTTCGTAGTCGCGGTTGACCAGGTTACCCATGACTAGGTTCCCGACCAAGGCGGGCAGAGCGTCTGCCGCCACCAGCTTCACGATCGCGCTGGCCACATTAGCTGATGTAATTATCGCCATTCATTCTCCTAAGTTGACTAGGCTCTTTTGCCCGTCCTTTGAAATCAGGCATTCCTGCCTGCCGTGCCTATATGCCGCGCAGGTTTTGCGAAGCAACGCGCAGAATCTCCTTCCGCACCCGTTCCATCTGTTCGGAACTCATTCCCGGCCGGATCCCCTCTATGTCCACGCTCTCGGTACTTTCTCGCGGCGCCTTGTGCGCGGCGGTAATCCCAGATCCTCCGGATATCCGCGCCGGCAGGAACTCTGGATTCTCGCTCACGAAGTTGCTCAAATATTCTTTGAGTGGCACTTCGCCTTCGTCGCTGTGCGCCAGCAGCCGGCCGTCCTCCGTGCGGAATACGCCGTCGTGCACCGCTCGGTATGCCAGGTCGACCTTCGCAACCCCCAGCCGTTGTAACTCCGCCCGGATGGCCGCGCCTCTCTCCGCCTGCTCCGCCGCCTGCCGGCTGCGCTTGCTCTCTTCTTCCACTTCGTTCAGCCGCCGCTCCAGTTGCTCGCGGCGTTTGCGTTCCTCCACGAGTTCCGTTTTGTAGGCCGGTTCGCTCTTGGCCTGCTGCTCCTGGAGGAACTCCTGAATTGCTTGCTTCACAATCGCTTGTACGTCTGTGTCTTCCATAAACACCTCTTTTCCCAAGCCGCCCCAGCGCTCCGTCTCGCTCAGCGGCGGATACCGCACTAATTCGCGCCCAAAAAAGCGTTAGCTCTGTGCCTCAATCTCCTGCGCAATCTGAGTCTTGATCTCCTGCCGCACGTCCGATAAGAACTTGAACGCCAGTTTCTTGAAGACCTGCTTCTTCAGCGTCTCGGATTCGATTCCCAAAGTAAGCAGCTTGCGGGCGTCGTCTAGTTCATTGCTGAAATCGGCGATATCAAACTCGTCAAGCCCTGAAACATCGATCGAAATGTTGTCCTGGCGCGCCACCGCGATGGCTCGCAAGACTTGCTTCATGGTCTCCTTCACCGCGTCCCCGTATGCCCGCAGGACCTCCTGCGTGATGCTGAAATCCCTCTGCTTGCTGGCGCCCGATTGGTGCTGGCTCGATGAATCCGACCCGGCCGCGTGCGTAAGCAGATAGGACACCCGGTAAATCTCGTCTTTGAGCTGGACCAGATTATCGGCTGCAATTTGGTAAACCTTGCCTTCCGGCTCGGTCCACCCGAATCGGTCCCCGGGAGCCAGTTGGATGAAATAGGAGTCACCCACGATCTGGTTCCACTCGCGGTCCGAGTAAATTACCGGAGAGGCAAACAAACCCATCGTCAGCGCCCAGGAAAGCGCGTTCGACTTGTTGAAGTGCTCTAGTTGCAGCAGGGCCGCCTTGTTCATTAACCAGAGTCCCTCGGTCACCCGCAACGGAAAAATCGGCACCCGGCTCTGGCCGGCCAGCCCATGCAGTCCTTCATCCACCAGCCGCACCTCTTTGTTCTTCAGTTGCTGATAGACTTGATAATTCTGCCGGTCGTAGTAGATCCAGCGGGTCTCGCGAGTCCATTCGCTCTCGGTGACCTTCGACTTGCGGAGCGATGAAGTCCGGATCACCGCCCAGTCCAGCCCTCCGTGGTCGTCGTAGCTCCAGTTGATCAGTTCCTCCGGCGAGTAATCCGCCAGATACGCTCGCGAACGTCCAACCGCGTCCTCTTCCGCGCGGTTACTGACGGAAACGGGCGATCGTGGAAAATCCACTACGATATAACTAGCCCCTTGCACCAGCGTTTGCACGATCCGCTGGCGGAAAAACTCTGCGATGGAGGTGCCCTTCAGGTCGCAGTCCTCCGCAAATAGGTTGTAGAAGCCCTTTGCCGCATCGTCGTTACCGTCGAACAGCAAAGCCGCCTCGCGCCGCATCAGCGTCGCCGCGTACCAGTCGATAATCGAGCCAATGTAGTTCTCGTAGAACACTCGGCTCAGCCGCTCGGCATAGATATCGTTGGGCTCCTTGTGCCGCCTTATCAGGTACTCGAAGGCGTTCTCCCGCATCTGCTCGCCGCCGGCGTAAAGATCCCTGTACTTCTTCCACATCGCCTTCTTGGCGGCATACTCGGGATGCTCTCGATCGATGTTCACCATCTGGTCCTCAAATCAGCCGCTCCTGGTGTTCGCCGATCGCCGGCTGCGGTCTGCATTCCTGCCACAACAGGTAACCCAGGGCGTCCGAAAGATGTGTCCTGCGGCGATCCTTTTCCTTGTCGATTGCGTTGCTGTCCGCTTTGTACGAGACTTGCTCGAAATCCTTGATCAGCTCCTTGCATTTGGGGTCCACCAGCAGCCGCATCTCCCCGCTCGCCGAGCGTAGTTTCGCGTTAGTCAGCATGATTCGTTCGCGCACGCTGGGGTTAGCTTTGGGCACCTTATATGCCACCCGCGCGCCGTAGTTCATTCGGAAGTAATCCCGTACGATCTGGTAATCGGAGGCGCCCGAGGTGTGCTGGCTGTTTCCCGATGCGTCGCCGTATATCACCACGCCGCTCCTGTGTTGCGGAAACCGCCTTTCGAACTCCTCGCAAGCTTCATGCGTGCTGGCATGCCGCAAAGCGATTTCATCCAGCACGAATACTGTCCGGCCCTCGATTTGCGCCACTACCGAAGACATCGGGTCCACGTTGAAATCCAACGCCCACAGCAGCGGGCAATTCGGGTTCGCGCGCAGGCTCTTCACATGATCGCGGCGGTTGAAGGCGCTATACACAAGTCCGCCCTGCAAGCTCAGGTACTGCCCAAGCGCTTCCTGTTGATAAAAGGTCTCATCGTAGCTGTTCTTCAGCCGTTCGTAGAAGTCCGGAACTTTCTCGAGCAGGTACCGGTTCTCGTGAGGCTGCGCGATGATCGCGCTGTATCCCGCAACCGGATCCGCAATGAATTTCTGATAAACCCAGTCATAGCCTTTCGGCGTCCACACGGCGAAGCCGCAAAGTATATCGGCTTGTGGGTCGCGCAACCGTCCCTCCAGCCGTAACCACGCGCCCTCTGGCGAGTAAGTCAGCTCATCGAGTCCAAACCATGCCAGGTTAGTGCCGCGCAGGCGCTCAAAATCGTCCACCGGCCGGAATATGATGCGGGACCCGGTGTGTTTCATCGTGAGCATGTTCTCGGCCTTGTTGTACTCGTACGGCAGATCCTGACTGTCCAAAAGGGCAAACAACGTCGTCTGCGTGGCATCGCGTAACATCGGATAAGTTGGCGCGCCGATCAGCCCCAGCCTGCCCTGATTTTGATAGGAGAGCCTGATCGCCTCAAAGCAAAGTGCCTGGCTTTTGCCGGAAGCGATAGGTCCGGAAAAACCCTTGAATCGCGACGTACAGTCGTGAAAGGCTCTTTGTGAAGGAAGCGCGTCATAGACTACCTTTTGGTCAAGGATTCCGTCCTGTCCGATTCTACCCATCGCACCCTGACTTCGCGCGGCTCGTCTGCATCCAGTTCCTTCTCGATTTGCAGTAATCGCACCAGGTCTGCCAGCGTCGGTTTAATCGCGGGCGTTCCCAGCTTCGCCTCGATGCTTTCAATCGCTTTCCTGACGACCCGCGCTCTGTGCTTCTGTTGTTCTGTCATCCGCAAACCCTATTCCCGATTTGAGACTAACATCCGGTGTCTTGCGGCCAGATCGCGAATTTGGGCTAAGTGACAGAATTTGAACGTGCAGATTATATTTCTCGACGTGTGACCGAAGACCGGCCGCTCTTCTGAAGGCCAGGCGTTTGCTTCTTTTTCAGCCGCATGGTGCCAGTCGCGTTTCGCCATGCGCCCACCCCGCCAAGCCTTCCAAAAAGGCGGCCCGAGAGCGGCGCGTCGTCGTGGGACTGTTCGGCCGCGCGCATCCTGATCGGGTCGACGGGTCTGGGCACGCCAATACAACACCACTGCTATTGGCCGGCTCCGCCAAGATCCCCATCTCCCGTGAGTGCCCGATGCGGCCACCCAGAAGGCGAGCGGCCCCCGGCTCCGCTACGGCTCCCAAGCCCCCACTCTCCAGCAGGTCGGCATGTTGCGCCACCCGGTCTCTCATGAGTTGTGCACGCCAGCGCCCACCAGGTTCTGCGACTGATCGATTGGCTGCCTCACCGGGACTGATGGATGCCAGTCCAAAAGCATGCCGTCATGCTACTACAATCGGATCGTGAGCAAACGACGAATTTTGGTGACGGGCGGCGCGGGTTATATCGGGGCGCACACGGTCCGGATGCTGCGCCGGCGCGGGTATGAGGTTACGGTGGTGGACGATCTGTCGCGGGGATACCGCCACAACGTGGAAGCGGGCCCATTCCACCAATTGCGCGTGCAGCAGACCGATGAAATGGCCGAAGTGCTGGCGGGCCACGACGCAGTGGTTCACTTCGCGGCCTATATCGCGGTGGGCGAATCGATGTGCGTGCCGGAGGTGTACTTCGAGAACAATGTGGGTGGCTCGCTGTCGCTGGTGACGGCCATGGTGCGGGCGGGCGTGAAGCGCCTGGTGTTCTCGTCGACGGCCGCGGTGTATGGCATACCGCACGCGTCGCCGATACTGGAGAGTTTTCCGATTGCGCCGGTGAATCCGTATGGCGAATCGAAGGTGATGGTGGAGACCATGCTGCGGTGGTTCGATTCCATCCACGGGCTGCGCAGCGTGTGTTTGCGCTATTTCAATGCCTGCGGAGCGGACCCCGAGGGTGGCCTCGGAGAGGAGCACGATCCGGAGACGCACCTGATCCCGCTGATGTTGCGGGCGGTGGCTACCGGTGAGCCGTTCACGCTGTTTGGCGACGATTACGACACGCCGGACGGCACTTGCATTCGGGATTATATTCACGTGAACGATTTGGCGGAGGCGCATATTCTGGCGGTGGAGGCCCTACTGGCGGGCGGCGCGTCGGATAGCTTCAACGTGGGCACCGGCAGCGGACATTCCGTGCTGGAGATGATTCGCAGCGTGGAGGAAGTGACCGGACGGAAGGCGCCGTACGTGGTGGGCGCGCGGCGGGAGGGCGATCCGCCGGCCTTGGTGGCGAATGCGGACAAGCTGCGGAGAGTGCTGGGGTGGACGCCGCGGTATGCGGGCGTGCGCGATATTATTTCGACGGCGTGGAGGTTTGAGGGGCAGCGGAAGCGGAGCTGAAGCCCGGCCCGGAGGGCGCCCCGGCTCAAGCCTGCCCTCCACTATAATGGCCCCATGAAATTCTCTGCGGGCTTGCTTTTCTTTGTTTATACGATGCTTGCACAATCGTCTTATGATTTATTGCTCAAGGGAGGCCACGTCATTGACGGCAAGAACAAGATCGGCGCGGTGCTGGACGTGGCAATTGCGGGCGGAAAGATCGCGGAAGTCGCCGCGGACATTCCGGCCGCTAAAGCCGTCAAGGTGGTGAATGTCTCGGGCCTGTATGTCGCTCCAGGCCTCATCGACATGCACGTGCATGTTTACGCCGGCACCGGACAGCGCGGCGCGTACTGCGGCGACAACAGCGTTTATCCGGATGGCTTCACGTTCCGCTCCGGCGTGACCACGGTGGCCGATGCGGGCAGCTCGGGCTGGCGCAATTTTCCGGACTTCAAAGATCGGGTGATCGATCGCGCCAAGACGCGGGTGCTGGCATTCCTGAACATCGTGGGAAAGGGCATGGCGGGCGCGGTCGAGCAGGATCTGACGGAGATGGACGCCAAAGCTGCGGCCGAAATGGCCACGCGCTATAAGGACACCATTGTGGGCATCAAGACGGCGCACTACGCCGGTCCGGAGTGGACGCCTGTGGAGCGCGCCGTGGAGGCGGCCACGCTCGCGCATATCCCGGTCATGGTGGACTTCGGGAAGTTCCGGCCGGAACGTCCTTTTCAGGATCTGGTGCTCAAGAAACTGCGCCCCGGGGATATCTACACCCACACGTATCTGAGCTGGGTTCCCATGTTGGACGATGATGGGCGGATTCTCCCGTATCTTTTCGAAGCCCGTCGCCGGGGCGTCGTCTTCGATGTGGGTCATGGCGGCGGCAGCTTTCTGTTCCGGCAGGCTGTGCCGGCCATGCGGCAGGGCTTCGGGCCGGATTCCATCTCCACCGATCTGCATAGCGGCAGCATGAACGCGGGGATGAAGGATATGCTGAACGTGATGTCGAAATTCTTGAACATGGGCATGCCGCTGGAAGAAGTCGTTCTGCGATCCACCTGGACGCCGGCGCGCGAGATCCGGCGCGAAGAGCTTGGCAACTTGTCGGTTGGGACGGTGGCGGATGTGGCGGTGCTGCGGGTGGAGGAAGGGCATTTCGGATTTGTGGATACCTATGGCGCGCGCATGCAGGGGAACCGCAAGCTGGTTTGCGAGCTGACGCTTCGCGAGGGCCGCGTAGTGTGGGACCTGAATGGCATCACCCGGGACGACTGGGAGAAACTGGGCAAGTATCTGGCGCAGGGCGATGCCAGGTGGGATGGAACGCTGGCGGGAGCAGTGAGAAAGAGAAAATAGTGTGGGGCAGGATGGCATCCTGCGCGCCGATTGGCAATTGGCGCAAACTTGCGGGGCTTACCACCGGAAGTAGGGAGAGGCGGCATCGATGGCGGGTCGATTGGCAATTCTGGTTTGGGCAGCGGCGGGCGTCGCAGGGTTAGTTGGGCAGACGCCGGCAGGCGGGCCGTCCCTCACGCTAACTTTGGATGACGCGCTGGAGCGGGCGCGCAAAGTGGCGCAGCCGTATCAGTCGGCGGTGATCGTGGCCGAACTGGCGCACGAGGACCGTGTGCAGGCCAAGGCGGCTCTTCTGCCCACGGCGACTTGGTTCAATCAGTACATCTACACACAGGCCAACGGTACGCCTTCGGGAGTCTTCGTCGCCAACGACGGCGTACACATCTACAGCAACCAGGCGATTGTGCATGGGGACATCATCGCCCCGGGGAAGCGGGCCGACTACCAGCGGGCCATCGCGGCGGAAGCGGCGGCGCGGGCCAGGGCCGATATCGCGGCGCGCGGACTGGTGGCCACGGTCGTGCAGGATTATTACAGCCTGCTGGCGGCGCAACGGAAATACGCGAACGCGCAACAGAGCCTGAAGGAGGCGCGCGAGTTCGCGGACATCACGCGCAAGCTGGAGGCCGGCGGCGAGGCGGCGCATTCCGATGCGCTGAAGGCGGAGATCCAGCTTGCCCAACGCGAGCGCGACGCGCAGGATGCGCAGTTGGCCATCGAGCGGACGCGCATCGGATTTGGAGTGTTGTTGTTTGCCGATTACACCCAGGAGTTTTCGGTCGAGGATAACCTGGCGACGGCTCCGGTGTTGCCGGCGCGGGCGCAGGTGCGGGAGATGGCGGGCCGCATCAATCCGGATATCCGGGCCGCACAGGCCACCGTAAGGCAGCAGGAGTACGAATTGAAGTCTGCCCGCGCGGCCTATTTTCCGATCCTGTCGTTCGATTACTTCTATGGAATCGACGCGAACCAGTATGCCATTTGGGACCGGGAACACCTGCGAAACCTGGGATCGGCGGCGCAGGGCACGCTGACGATTCCAATCTGGAACTGGGGCGCGACGCGCAGCAAGGTGCGCCAAAGCGATCTGCGGCTGCAGCAGTCGCGCCTGGAATTGGGCCTGGCTCAACGGCAGTTGCTGGCGAATCTGGATGCGTTCTACCTGGAGGCGCAGGCGGCCAACGCACAGCTCGATTCCCTGCGGCGCTCGGCGGATCTGGCGGCGGAGAGCCTGCGGCTGACGCTGCTGCGGTACGAGGCGGGCGAAGTGACGGTGCTTGAGGTTGTGGACGCCCAGAGCACCCTGGCGCAGTTGCGCAATGCGTACGACGACGGATTGGTGCGGTATCGTGTAGGGCTGGCGGCATTGCAGACTCTGACGGGGGTGCTTTGAAAATGAGATTTCTTGTGGCGCAGAATCGTGGGGCAGGACTCCAGTCCTGCGGCAGGCCTCCACGCCGGCCTCTTCGTGCGCGGATCGCCCGCCACCTTCCTGTACTTCTGCTCCTGCTGCTGACCGCAAGTTGCGCAAAGAAAGAGGAAAAAGGAGCCGAGTCAGTCGCCCCCGTCCAAACAGCCGAAGTGCGCACCGATTCCATCCGCCGAGTGATCGAAGCCGACGGCATCCTCTATCCGCGGAACCAGGCTTCCGTAGTGCCCAAGATCAGCGCCCCTGTGCGCACTTTTTATGTGAATCGCGGCGATCGTGTGCGCCAGGGACAGTTGCTCGCGTTGCTTGAAAATCGTGATTTGGCGGCGGCCGCGCAGGAAAGCAAGGGGCAGTACGATCAGGCGGAAGCCAACTATCGCAGCACCACCGCGGCGGCGGTTCCGGAGCAAGTCGTGAAAGCGCAAACCGACGCGCAGGCCGCCAAAGAGGCCATGGACGCGGCGAAAAAAGTCTACGAAAGCCGGCAAAAGCTGTTCCAGGAGGGCGCGCTGGCGCGCAAGCTGGTGGACGACGCGCAAGTCGCCTACGTGCAGGCGCGCAGCCAATACCAGGCGGCCGAGCAGCATCTGGAGGCGCTGCAAAGCGTGGGCAAGCAGGAGCAAATCAAATCGGCGGCGGCGCAGGTGGATACCGCAAAGGCGCATCACCAGGGATCGGAAGCGCAGTTGTCGTATTCGGAAATCCGCAGCCCCATTGCCGGGGTGATCGCGGAACGCGGCGTCTATCCAGGCGAGATGGCGAATGCCGGATCGCCGCTGCTGACCGTGATGGACAACACTCGCGTAGTGGCGCGCGCTAACGTGCCGCAGGGCCAGGCGGGCTATTTGAAGGTGGGCGCGCCAGCCACCGTGAAGCAAGTGGACACCAGCGAAGAGATGCCCGGCAAGGTGATCGTGGTGAGCCCCGCGGTGGATCCGAACAGTACGACAGTCCAGGTTTGGGTGGAGATCGCCAATCCGGGAGAGCGGCTCAAGCCCGGGGTCTCTGTGCATGTGACCATCGTCGCCAACACCATCAAGGACGCCATCGTGGTGCCGGCCGCGGCGCTGCTGCCGGCAGAGGAAGGCGGCACGCAGGCGATCGTGGTCGGAGCCGGCGGTGTGGCGCATGTGCGTAAGATCGAGACCGGCGTGCGCGATGCCGATAAGGTGCAAATCTTAAGCGGGTTGAAACCGGGCGAGCAGGTGGTCACCGTAGGCGGCCTCGGCCTGGAGGATGGCGCCAAAGTGCGGGTAGAACGGATCGAAAAGGAGCGCCCGTGAACGGCGGCGAGCATTGGACCGCCCGCCACGCCAAGCCGGTGATCTTCGTCATCGTGACATTGGTGGCGGTGGGCATCTATCTGGCGAGCACGATTCCGGTGGCGGTGTTTCCGTCGACGGATTTTCCGCGCATCGTCATCGGCGTGGATAACGGCGTCGCGCCCATCGACCAGATGCTGGTGACGGTAACGCGGCCGATTGAAGAAGCCGTGAACAGCGTGCAGGGAGTGGAGCTGGTGCAATCCATTACCAGCCGCGGGCAGGTGGAAGTCGACCTGTTCTTTTCGTGGAAAGTGGACATGTTCCGCACGCTGGAGTTGGTGAATGCGGCGTTGGCACGAGTGCAGACAGCGCTGCCGGCCACCGCGAAGGTGACTGCCAACCGGCTGACCTTCGCGGCGTTCCCCATCATGGGCTACAGTCTGACGTCGGATACTATTCCGCAAACGCGGCTCTGGGAGATGGCCACGTACGAGTTGAAGCCGCGGCTGAACCGGCTCATTGGCGTTTCGACCGTGGTGATCCAAGGCGGACAGGAGCCGGAGTTCGAAGTGCGGCCCGATCCGGCCAAGCTGCTGGAGAGCGCGGTGAGCGTGCCGGGCCTGCTGGACGCCATCGGGCGCAGCAACCTGATCGATTCGCCGGGGCTGATCGAGAACCGCCATGAGCTGGTGTTGAGCCTGGTGAGCGGCCAGGCGCGTACGCCGGCGGAGATCTCGAACATCGTGGTGAAGACCACGCCCGCCGGGGCGCCGCTGCACATCGGCGATCTGGGCATGGTGCTGCCATCGGTGAAGCCGGTGTACACCATTGTGACGGCCAACCAGAAGCCGGCGGTGTTGCTGAACATCTACCGCCAGCCGGACAGCAACACGGTGGCAGTGGCCGACGCGGTGCACGCGGAAATCGATCGCCTCCGCCAGACCATGCCACGGGGCGCCACGCTGGCGCCGTTCTACGACCAGTCTGAGATCGTAAATGAGTCCATCAAGAGCGTGCGGGACGCCATCCTGGTCGGCCTGGTGCTGGCCTCGTTGATCCTGGTGTTGTTCTTGCGGGACTGGGGGACTTCGCTAGTGGCGGGCCTGGTGATTCCGGCGACCGTAGCCGTCACATTCATCTTTCTGCGAGTGCTGGGCGAGAGCTTCAACCTGATGACGCTGGGCGGGCTGGCCGCGGCGGTGGGGTTGGTGATCGACGATGCGATTGTGGTGGTGGAGAATATCGTGGCGCATCGCGACGCGGGCCAGACCCGCGGCGAAGCCATTCGCAGCGCCATCCGCGAGATTCGCGCGCCGCTGGTGGGATCGACCATTACCCCCATCGTAGTTTTCCTGCCGCTGATTTCCATTACGGGCGTGACCGGCGTATTCTTTCGCGCGCTGGCGCTCACCGTGGGCGTGGCGCTGCTGACTTCGCTGGCGCTGGCCCTCACGTGGACGCCGACGCTGAGCCACTATCTGATCCGGAAGGGCACGGGGAGCGAGCGCCGGGAAGGCGTTCCGCCGCGCGTGATGCGGGTTTACGAGCGAGTCCTGCGCGGCATGCTGGAGCACCCGCTGGCGTTTGCAGCGTTCAGCCTGGCGGTGATCGCCGGCTCCTATTTGTGCTATCGGGCGCTCGGTTCGGACCTGCTGCCGAGCATGGATGAGGGCGGGTTCATCGTGGACTACCTCATGCCGGCGGGCTCGTCCCTGGACGATACCAACCGCACCGTATCTGCCGTGGAAGGCATCCTGCGCGCGACGCCGGAGGTAGAGAGCACCTCCCGGCGCACCGGATTGCAACTGGGGCTCGCGACGGTGACGGAGGCTAATCGCGGCGATATCTCCGTCAAGCTCAAGCGTAAGCGCGACCGCAGCACCGGGGAGGTGGTGGCGGAAGTGCGCGCCAAGGTTGCCAAACAAGTGCCCATGTTGGAAGTGGAGTACCCATCGTTGCTGCAGGACATGATCGGCGACCTTTCCAATGCCCCCGAACCAATCCTGATTAAGCTCTTTTCGCAAGATCCGGCCGTGCTGCGGGAATGGGCGCCGAAGGTGGCGGATGCCATCAAGAAGATTCCCGGCGTGGTAGATGTGTTGAACGGCATCGATAACACCATTAGTGGACCGGCGTTAGTTTTTCAGGTGAATCCGGGCGTGGCCGCGCGCGCTGGGTTCACGCCGCAAGAAGTCGAGTTGGACACGAGTGTCATTTTGCAAGGGGAACCGGCGCCCACGCCCGTGGTGGTGAACGACCGGGCCTACACCATCCGGGTACGTTTTCCGGAGCAGACGCGGGCATCGCTAGAGGCGATCCGGAATACGCTGCTGGTGAGTTCGACAGGGAAGACGGGAACGCTCGGAACACTGGCCGACGCGACTGAAGAACCGGGGCAAACCGAAATCCGCCGTGAGAACCTGCAACGCGATGTGGCGGTGACGGCGCGCCTGGAGGGGCTCAATCTGGGCGCGGGCATGGCGGCCGTGCAGAAGGTGGTCAACGGATTGGGCCTTCCGGCTGGCATTCGCGTGGCCTACGGCGGCGGGTACGAAGAGCAGCAACGCTCGTTCCGGGACCTGGTGTTCGTGCTGGTGCTGGCGGTGTTGCTGGTGTTCATCGTGCTGCTCTTCGAATTCGGCAGCTTCGCGGCGCCGGTGGCCATTCTGGCGTCGGCGCTGCTTTCCACTTCGGGCGTTTTTCTGGCGCTGCTGGTGACCGGGACGACTTTCAATATCTCTTCGTTCATGGGACTGATCATGGTCATCGGCATCGTGGCCAAGAACGGCATCCTGCTGCTCGACGCGGACCAGAAGTTCCGGGCCGAAGGCACGCCGGCCGAAGAAAGCATGATCCGGGCCGGCGAGCGCCGGCTGCGGCCAATCACGATGACGGCCCTGGCCACAGTGGCCGGCATGATTCCGCTGGCGCTGGCATGGGGCGCCGGATCGCAGATGCTTCAGCCGCTGGCGATTGCCGTGATCGGCGGAATACTGGCGTCCATGCTGCTCTCGCTGGTAGTCACGCCGGCCGTGCACTTCTATCTGGCCGACTAGGTAGGACAGGCCTCCTGGCCTGTCCTTATCCTCGAGGCCTTACAGCCACATATACTGCATATCACTGCATATATGCTCAACAACAACGAGAGAGCCTCAATGCCAAACAATACCCAAACGTTAACACTCGAGAGTAGTGACAGGCAGTGTAAGTTAAGGCTCCCACCCGCTTGGGCAAGCGCCTGCAGTTGCTCTTTGAGCTGCCGAGTGTCGGGTAGCTGATCGACTGCGAGCCTTTCCCGAACAAGATTCTTCTGCCGGTTCGCGTCGCCATCTTCGCTTCGACCTGCCGTACGATTTCATCTGTCCGATCCTGGACGCTCTTCACCTGTAACACTCCGTAAATCGAGCCGCCGATCCAAACCGCCATTCCCGTGACGATGGCTAATAAGAGGAACCATTTGCCGATTTTCACAAGCGGCGTATTTAGAAGGACTTGTTCGGCCGCGATGGTCAAGTCGCGCTTGTAACCATCGGTCATCCTTAGAGCGTCTTTGAGCGCACGAATTTCCACTTTCATCTCTTCGATCTGATTCGGTGTATCGTCGCCTCCCATTTCGTCCTCCTATCCTAAACATGGGGGAATAACATGAAATATCGGCTGCGTCGATAAATTTCGATTGGTCCCCTGCGCTTGATCGGCCGAGGCGCGACCCTCTGCCAATGTGCCCCTCCGCGGAATTGCACCCGGCGAGTTGTACGCCGTGCTGGCATCGGCCGGCAACGGCAAGGGCCGAAGACGGTTCCTGCATGCTCATCTCGGCGCCAAGAACGCCCATCCGCGGCTCGGGGCTGCCGCTCGGCCGCTTCGTGTCCGGCTCAAGCTGCCGAGGGCGGAGAGCGGGCGAATATTCTCTTGCTCACCCGCTGCTGCCAGGAGGCTTCTAGCTCTAACGGGGGCTCCCGCCGCATCATCCTCCTGGGTGCAGCAGGCGACCAGGAGGAAAACGGCCCGCGAGCCGTCCACTCGGCGGGCCCCCCAAAAACGTCGCTCCGAAGTAAGGACTATGTCCCATAAGGTAATCTTTTTGGGACAAGGAACTACGCCAGCGCGCCGTGGCGCCGCGAGGCGAAGAACGGGCAAAGATCCTCCTGCTCGCCTGCTGCTACCAGGAGGGTTAACTCAGGCCCGGACAGGACCTTGATGCCTGGGTCCAAGTGATGGCTGTCAGCATTGCGCAAAAGCTTTACAATGTCCTTAGGCTCCGTGGAGGACCGTGATGCGGGTCAATTGGGATCGCGGATTGAGTGTTACAGCAATAGTCATATCGCTCGTTGCTGCCGGCGGTACCGTGTGGCAGGCAAGAATAGCGGAAATGGCTCGGTTGGATGTATTGCGGCTCGCTGAGGACCGCCCCGTCCTGCATGTCAGCGGGGTCAGGTTGGAGAGTCCCAAGCCGAACCGTTACGCTCTATCGCTTTCGCTGAAGAATACCGGTAAAGGTGCCGCGCATTCTGTCAGGGTACAGTGGGGCTCATGGCTGCAAGTCCCAGATGCGCCTGGTGGCGGTGAACTAAACAATTCTGGTTACGAGACCGTCGCGAGCTTTTTGGGTGAAGGGAAAGAAGTGGCTGTTGGTCCCTTAAATGCACTTCTCTACCCCGCTCACGACCGCGTTACCCTGGGCATTCTCATCCGATATTACCGCGAAGATCACAAAGAATATGTTTTGCCACTTTGCTATGAGTATGCTGTCAATACTGAAGACACAGAGTCGCTGCGCTTGATTGCCACAAACTGCGAGATAGGTATGAATTAATCGCCTTCTCAGTCCTGCTCTGGTGCAGCCGGACTTGGCGCTGCCGAAGGTCCACTGGGTTGAGGCGCAGAAGAAAGGTCCTTGCCACTTCTTCCTCTTCATGACTATTTTGAGTGACTGCTCACCTTTCTTGACTTCATCAGTTAGTCGACTGTCGTTTTTTGGAGCAACAGCAGTACACTGTCGCGGCGCCCCGCATCTTGGATATATTTTCGTAGAACCGTGTAGTTGCTCGGCTCGGCATTCACGAGCTGACTAACCCTGCCCGGGCCAATTCCCAACACGCTTGCCAACCTTGCTTATTTGATGCCCTTCAATTTCTTTGGCGTTATGCGGCCCGACAGTGCGTCCACACTCTCCATTTGGCGTGGACGGACCTTGTGTGGATAGACCACCTGATCTATTTGTGCCATCGCATCCTTAATGCGCACCGGTTCGAGACCTCCTGGTAGCAGCAGGCGAGCAGGAGGATATTCGCCGGTTTTTCGCCTCGGATCGTTAGCGCGCGGCTCCTGTCATAAGAAAATCGCGGCAAGCCGAACTAACTGGAAATGCCCGAACGGTTCCGATGGAGAGTGGGGTCGATCGCAGCAGCCATCTTCGCTACGTCAAGTCTGCCCTCCAGAAACTTGTTCACTCTCTCGGCAGTGACGAGCGAATCGGAAATCGCATTGCTGTGTTCTATCGCCAGCAGTTGCGTACACGGGCGCCGTGCCAGCATCGCTTTCACGCGGCCCAGCCACAATGTCACTTAGTTTTCCCAATATCCGGAATTCTGCACAAGTTGTGGGGCAGACCCCCCTGGTCTGCGTGGGTCCCCCTGGACCCGCGCATGGCTCGATGAATCAAGGCCTTGGACAACCGCCACAGGCCGACGAGGACGTCGGCCGCGGTCCAGGGGGACCGCCCCACAATTACTGCAGGTGTTCGGCAGTGGGAAAACTAAGTGGCATTGCAGGCTCCCAGCCTCCGCGGGACTCCCAGTCCCGCGTGGACATTTTCCAATAGCCCTGCCAATGCGGAGCTGAGAGCTCCGCGCGGACTCCAGAGTCCGCCCAGCGGCCTGTCGCCGGATTTTGCGGCCGGCGAAGCACGGCGCCCAAAACCGTTCCCACGTTTGCTCCACAGAGATTTGCCTTGTCCCTCAATCACTTGCGCTTCTCGGATGCGCGTTTGCCTGCCAACTCATGCTGTAGTGGAATCGGAGCAGGACGCCGCCGCGCTTCCAACCGGGCATCCCGGCGTCGGCCCAGGAAATCGCACGCCAACACCGCCGTATCCATTACTGCCCACCCAGGTGGAAACCGGGTCGTTTCACCAAATCGGCTTTATTCGGTAGAAAATGTAACTATGTTAACTATCAATCAGATACAGGCAGCACACCGCCGCCCGCGTCTGCCAACTACGAAGATTTTTCGTTGACAGTACGAACGGCTTCGTAGTATCCTGCTCCCAGATGCCCTGTAACGATCTTCCACGCCCCACCGACGCCGAACTCGAAATCCTTCGCGTCCTCTGGGACCAGGGTCCCAGCACCGTGCGCGACGTCCACTCCACCCTCGTGCTCCACCGCGAAATCGGCTACACCACGGTGCTGAAATTCATGCAGATTATGGCCGCCAAAGGCCTCGTCGAACGGGATGAAACCGCCCGCGCCCACGTCTATAAGGCTAGGGTGGCGCAGGAGCAAACCCAGCGGCAATTGGTAGGTCACCTCCTGGATCGCGCCTTCGGCGGTTCGGCCGCCAACCTCATGATGCAGGCGCTGTCCGGCCGAAAAGCCTCCGCCCAAGAGATCGCCCAAATGCGTCAAATGCTCGCAGACTTCGAAAAGGGAAAGGAACCGCAGCCGTGACACACATCCAAAACCTCCTCGCGCAACCGGCCTGCCGGGCCCTCGGTTGGGCCTTGCTGCACTTCCTCTGGCAGG
>OCTA010001893.1_pt1 | contig 19174 bp, 31 predicted proteins | sample 1538991 | NCBI WGS metagenome assembly OCTA01 (sample SAMEA3539302, study PRJEB22396) | soil metagenome | biome: tundra; feature: field; material: soil | place: USA | collected 2010-05 | depth 0.15 m | reverse complement strand
CCGGCCGCGCTAACAAACACTCACATCAAACCGCTTGCTGCAAGATCCGGGCTAAGCACGTCGAATTGTCGCGTGCGCGGTTGGCGGCGGGCATGGTGCCGCACTAAGGGCAGGTCGGCTGGTTCGCCGAGGCCTGGAACCGGTTGACGGTTCGATCTCACGGCCGGAACCGGCGGTAGTCGATCCAACGCGTTTGGGTCGTGAGCGGGCGGCGCGAGTGGGGTGGACGCTAAGGATCCGGGCTGCGATGAGGTGCTGCTTCACGCGCAGGGAGTCACTCGACGCTGACGATCGCCTTGACCACCAATCTCCTGCCGAGTCGCTGCGCGGCGCGGCGCGGCGCGACGCGACGCAGGAGAGTGGCTCAGGCGGGGTCCCGCCGTTCGACCTCCGCGATCACGTCGCCGAGCTGATGGATATTTGACTGCAGCGCTGGCAGCAGCCGCGCGATTGTCGACCACCGGGCATCTCGCCCGCCGCTCTCGATGCGCGAGAGGGCGGCGGCGTTGGTGCCTGCCCGGGCTGACACGTCGTCCTGGGTCATTCCCGCGCGCTGGCGGATCAGCCGCAGCGCTTCCCCGAGAATGCGGCTGTCACGCCCATTTCTCCCTCTCAGACGCTGTTTTCGGGCTTCAGGCATGAAGAACTTGTCGATTACGACAATTTAGGCTAGACTCTGCTCAAGCACGATACGTGCCGGCGAAGCGGCGGACTATCGCGCCGCACGGCGCGCGATCTCGGAGGTCGGTCGGCCGGCCGCGATACCCACAGAGAAGCCGGCATTCGAGTCGCACGGCGCGGCGGTGCCCAACCGAGGGAGGAGTCGATGAGCACGCACGGCCCTGTGGAGGACGGGCGGGAAATCCCCACGTTCGAGGAGTTCGCTGCGCAGTGGTTCGAGCGTCAGACGGTGGAGGGCGGCCGCGCCGGGACCGGACTCGCCGCCAAGAGTCGCGAAGACTTGGAATGGCGGCTCGCCGGACATCTGCTGCCCGCCTTCGCGTCGCGGCGCGTCGACGAGATCTCGATCCGAGACGTCGACGGCTATCGATTAGGAAAGGTCCGGGAAGGGGAGCTTGCCCCGTCGTCGATCAACAAAACCATCGCGACGCTGGCGAGCATTCTCGAGGTCGCTGTCGAGTACGAAATCATCGGCCGAAACCCTGCGCATGGTCGTAGACGACGGCTGCGCTCCTCCACACCGAAGCGCTCGTGGCTCGACCGAGCCGACCACATCGCGGCGCTACTCGACGGTGCAGGTGTTCTCGATCAGGAGGCCCGAGCAGCCTGTGGACAGCGCCGCGCCCTGCTCGCGACGCTGGTCTTCGGTGGGCTGAGGGTCGGCGAGGCTCTTGCCTTGCGGTGGCGCGACGTGGACCTCGAGCGCGACACAATTCTCGTGAGGGCCGCGAAGACGGACGCAGGCATGCGCGGGGTCAACGTCCTGCCGGTCCTGCACGAGGAGCTCGCGAGCTATCGCGACCAGCGGACAATCTCCGACGACGATCTGACCTTTGGCACAGGCACCGGCCGACCACATGGTGCAAGCAACGTTCGTCGGCGCGTTCTCGCCAAGGCCGTCGAGCGCGCTGATGCCGCGCTCGAGCAGGACGGCATCGACCCGCTGCCCACCGGGCTGACCCCTCACGCGCTGCGGCGCACGTTCGCTTCTCTGCTCTTCGCGATGGGTGAGACACCGCCGTACGTCATGGCCCAGATGGGACACACGTCCGCCAACCTGACCCTGTCGCTCTACGCGCGGCAGATGGATCGACGAGACGGCGAGCCCGAGCGTCTACGCGCGCTCGTCGAAGGTCGGGCCGGCGAACTCGCCGCGAGCGTTGCCCACGACCCCATCGCATCCGGCCACCGGACGAGACCGGGCGATGACTAAGTACACCCCCGAGGAGCTCCGGGACTTTCCTGCCAAAGACTGCTGGACATCCGAGGAGTCGCTCGCGACCATCGAACAGGTGGACGGCGTCGACCTGATTCACGGCGTCGCGCTCCCGGTCTATGTGGAGACGAGGAAGGATCGCGTGCGATGGGCCAACTGCATACGCCTCGCCGCTCAGGCCTTCGGCGACCCCGTTTCAAGCGTGCAGGTGCAGCAGACAGCGAGAGTGTTCTTCGCGGACAGAGAGACCTACACCGACTTAAGCCACGCGCCGCTTGGACGTGACTGCCAGTGATGAGCGCACGAGGTCGCCGGGCGGAGACGGCATACGTTGCACGTAAAGCCGTTACTACCTCGGCTACGGAGGAGCGGCTACTCGCGGCTCTCCGGCGGCGGCGCAAAGAACGTCAGTTCCGACTCACCCTCGGCCAGCTCCTGCTCGTCCTCCGTATCGGGTCGAAGGCGGGGGTACTCGGGATCGGGTAGGGGCGAGCTGCTTGCGCTCGTCGGGGGAGTCGGCTCGGGCTCGTCGGTCGTCGCCATTCTCTTGAGGGTAGCTACCCGGCGCGCCCTCCTGAGCTCCAACACGCCCGGCTGCCACCGGTCAGACGCTGGCGCTCGCGCGCGCTTGCTCGTGGCGTGGCTCGGTCACGCAGGGCAGCACCAGCCGGAGGATCCGTGATGCGCCCAGCCGATCGCTCTACGTGAGGATGGGCGGCAAGGTATTTACGCTCGGTGACTGCCTGCGGGGACAGCAAGAGGTCGCTCCCCCAAATTGAAAGCCAGCTCGCCGAGGCTGGCCCACACGACCCGGCGGCATACCCACTAGCTGAAGCAGGAGAAGCCAAGCGTCTGCCCTCCTTGGAGCGGCAGAGAGGCACTGCTCGACTGGGCCAGTGCGCGGGAATGTCCCCGAAGTGGCGCTACAGCTTCTCGTCCTTGGCGCTAGCGCCAGCTGCCTGGCCCGGGACGCGCGCTTCCGTGGGAAAGCGCGGGCGAGGGCTGTCCTCGCAGTACGCAGCGGAAGCCTATGTGGCTCATGACGGTGTCGATCATCTGCGGGCGGGCGGGCGGAGTGGTCGGTTAGGTTTGCTCGCGTGGCCGCAGTAGCACTCAACGAGCCGTTGGAGCTTCCGTGTGGCCTCATGCTCGAGAACCGCCTCTGCCGCGCGGCGATGACCGAGGGGATCGCGGGGCCCCGGAACGATCCCAACGAGCGCCACTTCAGGCTCTACCGCGAGAACGCCCGCGGAGGCGCCGGGCTGGTCCTGACCGGAAACGCGATGGTCGACCGACGTCATCTCGAGCGCGCGCGAAACGTCGTCGTCGACGCGGCCACGGACGTGGGCGCGCTGCGCCGCTGGGCAGAGAGCGCCGCCGCCGCGCCGACGCTCGTCCAGATCTCGCACCCGGGTCGCCAGACAGACCGCTTCGTCCAGCCGAATCCCGTCGCCCCATCGGACGGGCCTGCCGTCCCCCTAGCCGGCCTCTTCGGCCGCCCGCGCGCCCTCACCGTTGCCGAGATCGAAGAGGTTCGCGATCGCTTCATCGGCGCCGGCGAGCGGGTCGTCACCGCGGGCTTCGCCGGCGTCGAGATCCACGCCGCGCACGGCTATCTCCTAGACAGCTTTCTGGATCCCGCGCACAACCGCCGCACGGACGCCTACGGCGGCCCGCTCGAGCATCGCGCGCGGCTGCTCGTGGAGATCGTCAGCGGCCTGCGCTCCGTTCTCCCGGAGCGGGCGGCGATCGCGATCAAGCTCGACTCGCGCGAGGGCGGCGACGATGAGCTCAGGCAGCTGGCAGGCCTGCTCGAGAGGGCCGGCGCGGACCTGCTCGAGATCTCCGGCGGCAGCTACGAATCCCCGGCGATGCTCGGCTTCGACGCTGAGGGGCGCGAGATCCAGACCGAGCACGAGTCGCCGTTCTGGAACAGCGCCGTGGCGGCGTCGGAGGCGACCGCGGTGCCCGTGATGCTGACCGGTGGGTTCCGCACCCGTGCCGAGGTCGACCAGGCGCTCTCGTCCGGTGTCTGCGCAATGGTCGGCGTCGGGCGCCCGCTCGCGGTGTGGCCGGATCTCGCGGGCCGGTTCGTGCGGGGCGAGGTGGACGTCCTCGAGAGGCCGGCTCCCCGCCTCGGGGGCCCCGCTCCGGTCAGGAAGATGCTCGGAGCTGCCGCGGGCTCCGGCTGGCACAGGATCCAGCTCGCCCGGACCGCCGATCGCAAGCCGCCGCTCATGCGTCTGCCGGCGCTTCTCGCGGCGCTCGACTACACGACGGTGGACTCGGTGCAGGCCCTGCTCGCACGCCGCGCCCGCATGAAGCTGGCTCGCTAAATGCACCGCCCGCGCACGCTCCCGAGGGACACGACGCGGATGGCGCCCCGAAGTCCGCGGCGCGGATGGGGCTGTTCTCGTCCAAGCGAAGCGTCGGCGACAAGGTCGGCGTCGCCTGCGCGTGGGGTCCGGGCCGTGAGATGGCTGGTCAGCCTGGTGAGAGTGCTGCCCCCGCGCGAATGTGAGCGCGTCCATTAACGCGCCTCCGTGTCCCGCTCCGGACGACGTCCGAGCGCGTCGTCTGAGGGTAGGTTCACGCCTGCTTACGCAGCGCAATGCGGAAGTGTCGCGTATCGGCGTGCGGAGTGCTCCTGCTCGTCGCGGCTGTCGCACAAGGCCGTTCGCGAGAACCTGGGCGGCGCTCGCTGTGACGGCCGTGGAAGGCGCTGGGAGCGCCGCGGCCGAGCCGAGCGCACCGCCGCGGCCGAGCGGATGACCCTCGGGAATTTCGACCCCACCCTTGGAATGGATCCAGTGAGGGCTTCGAGGGTTTGTGCGACACCCACCGTCCATTGCGGCAGCGAGGTGGACCCCGGCGGAGACGGCTCCTTTCACGCGGATGCGCACGCGCGGAAGGTTCGCTTGGCTCGCTCGCAACGGTTGCTCATCGTTACAGGGCGATCGGCACCTCGGCCGTGCTGCGCGACGCACCCACCGAGGCGACGACGACCAGTGCGATGCCGAGTAGCGCGCGGGCGCCGAGCTCTTGGCCGAGCACGAGGAAGCCGGCGAGCGCCGCGATCCCGGGCTCAAGGCTCATCAGCACCCCGAAGGTCGGTGGTGCGATTCGGCGAAGCGCCTCGAGCTCGAACGAGTAGGGGATCACCGACGACAGGATGCCTACGGCTGACCCGAGTGCGAGCGAGGCAGGTTCCAGCAGGTGCCCGCCGCCACCGGCGATGCCCGCCGGGAGTGCCGCCACGGCCGCGACGCACATCGCTAGCGTGAGCCCCGTCGAGCCCTCGAAGGCCCGTCCGAGCCGGGCGTTCAGCAGGATGTAGGTGCCCCACAGACAGCCGGCTGCTAGCGCAAGGGCAATCCCAAGCTCGTTGAGCCCATGTGCGCCGCCGCGGGTCAGCGCGATGATGCCCGCGACCGCGAGCGCGACCCAGAGGCGGTCGACCCGCCGCCGAGAGCCCGCCACCGCGACCGCCAGCGGTCCCACGAACTCGATCGCCACGGCGATTCCCAGCGGGATCCTGTCCACGGCCTCATAGAAGCTCAGGTTCATCGCGGCCAGCACGAGCCCGAAGACGCCCGCGAGCAGCAGCTCATGCCTTGTGCGCCCGCGCAGCCGTGGCCGCCACAGCAGGAGCAGGATGGTCGCCGCCGACGCCAGGCGTAGGAACACCGTGCCACCCGGTCCGAGCCGCTGAAACAGGGTCGCGGCCAGCGCTGAGCCGAACTGCAGAGAGGCAATCGCGCCGACCACGAGACCGCCTGAGGGGGCGCGGGCGAGCGGGCCGGCACGACTCGCCGTCGTAACGCCATCGGCCATTGGCTTCGATCGTAACGATCGGCTTCGGCCTCAGCACCGGATCATGCGGAAGGTCGTGATCCTCGCAGCGCGCCACGCGAGCCCGGACCTCGTCCTCCGACAAGCCGCGCCCGCTCTGCTGATCAGCCTCCGACCGCAGCCGCCGCTTCCCCTTTGCGCAAGATCCGAGTGTCTCGCCTGTACCCAGCCCCACACCTGCTGCGGACGACGACCGAGCGCGTCGGCTGAGGCTACGTTCACGCCTGCTTGCGCAACGATGCGGAAGTGTCCGTCTTGGTGCGCGTCAGTGCTCGTGCTCGTCCTGAGCAGGCGTGAGGCTGGGCGAAGGCGAGACGCTCGGATCTTGCTCAAAGCAGGCAGCAGGCGACTCGATGCAACGGGCTCAAGCGAGCGGCCGCGCGGCTAAACAGGACAACCACATCGTCGCTCGTGGCGTGAGCGGCAGCTCCCGACCGGGCGCGCTACGCCCGACAAGAATGTCGGGCGGGGGCTGCTCAGAAGATCCCGATGCGGTCGGGGGGCCAGTAGGTGGCGATGGCCTGCCCGATGATCCATCCAGTGGGGACGGGTCCCCAGTACCTGCTGTCGTCGGAGTCGCCGCGGTTGTCGCCCATCATGAACCAGTGACCGCGAGGAATCTTGATCGGCTTGGGGAAGTTGCACTCCGTGCTTGAGCCGCAGGCTTTGATGTAGGAGTCCTCCTCCGCGACGAACCGGCTCGCGCGGGCGGCCTTGCGAAAGACGTGGCCTTCCTTTATGTAGATTTCGTCTTCGGGGCCGGCGACGATCCGCTTGATGAAGTTGACGCCCGCCTTTTGGGGCATGGGAGCCGAGCATGCGGCACCGCCGGGGATGACCATGTGCGCTGTTGGCCCGCATTGCTGCTGTTCGGCGCCGTCGGGCGGGTGGAACACGTACATCCCGCCGACATGGGGTTCGCTGAAGTCCATGCCGAGGCGGTTGACCAGCACGCGCTGTCCTTCGATCAGCGTCGGCTCCATCGAGCCACTGGGAATGCGGTAGGGCTTGATGACGAACGCCTGGATGCCAAGCGCCAGTCCTAGCGCCACTGCGACGATCAAGACCAGCTCCACAATCGAACTCGTAGCCGATTTCGATCGCTTCACGCCGGGCTCGGCGCTGGTCTCCTCACCCGCCTTTGTGTTGGTCATCACACCAGCTTCTCGCTGGCATGAGCCGGCGCGAAACTGACAGCGCGGTGCGGCTGAGGACTCATCGCGCGTTCGCGTGCCGCACGCCACACACAGCTCGCGTTCGCGGCGCGGTCGGGAACGATGCTCGGGGGACGTCGCGCTGTGCTCGCACCGGGGAAAACGCGACGGCGCGCTGCACGCAGCCATGTCGCACGGCCGGATGAGCAAGAGCCTGCCGCGGCGGGGCTGGGCCGGCGTGGAACGCCCAGACCGTCGCAGTCGCCGTCGAGGTCAGCGCGACCGCAGCGATCCAGGGCACCAGCGCCCGCCGGAGGACCGCACGGCGGCGACCCGCAAGACAGTTGAACTGACGCGCGGTCTCGGCGGCAAGGCCGAAACGGACAACCGCACGCTGCGCAGCGACGCCCTCCTCAGCGCGCCTCGACTGCTCGGCTTCGACGGCGTCGAGCAGGTGCGCGCGAACCTCGGCCAAGATCCGCCGCCGCGCCCTTCCCTGCACACGAAGCTCGCGCTTCAGCGCGCGGAGATACGCATCGATCGGATCAGGTGTGTCCATCAGCCGGCCTCGAGCGCCTCGCCACCGAACACTGTGTCTACGGCGCATCTGAACGCCCGCCAGCTAGCCCGGCGGTCCACAACGGCACGCTGACCGGAGCTCGAGAGCGCGTACACGCGCCGCCGCCGACCGCCGACCACCTCCCAGCGGCTGACCAACAGACCCGAGGACTCCAGGCGATGCAGCGCTGGGTAGATCGTGCCCTCCGCCAGATCGAACTCGCCACCGCTGCGGCGCCTAAGCTCCTCTGTGACCCCGTAGCCATGCAGCGGGCCGCCGCTCAAGACCGCCAGCAGCATCCCATCGACATGCCCTTGAACCTCGCCGGACGCCATACCTAGACATTCTAGGCATAGGCCGCCGAGGTGTCAACGTGCATCGGTCTGATCCCGCTTGCTCGCGCCTTGACGGTCGATCGTGCCGCTTGGTCGCCGATCGAGCTCAAGCGGGCGTGCGACTGCCTTGGTGACGAAGCGGGCGCATCGCATCGCGGCGACAAGACGACCGCTCGGGACGGAGGCTGTCGCATAAAGTCGTTTGCGAAAACCTGGGCTGCGTTCGCTGTGACGGCCGCTGAAGGAGTTGGGAGCGACGCTGCCGGACCGGCGGCGCTGTGTCCGAGAAACGAGTCTCGGCCCTTCGGACCCCACCCTTAGAAAGGCTCCAGTGGGGCCGCCGGGGCTTTGTGCGACAGCCTCGACGAAAAGCGGGAGCGCAGCCGCGAACTCTACGGAGTTCTAGCCGGAGCTCGCCGGAGGCGCGCCGGGTGCAGATGGTGAGCTCCTGCGAGGACGGCAGGCGGTCGTTGGGACGCGACGGTTGCAGGGACGCTAGGAGGCGCGCCCGACGACGCATATTGCTTCATCGGGTATAATGGATGTATGGCTAGCGAGCTCCCGATCGTCACGCGGCGTGAGATCGTTCGTGAGTATCGGCCCGACCGAGCGGTGACGGAGGCATCCGCTATCCGCGGCCTACGGCTGAAGGATGCGCTCTCAGCGGGCCTGGCTGTCGACGTCCGTGGGGTCGGCGGCAAGCTTGGCGGCAGTGTGCACTTTTACAGCGCGCTAAACCGCGACGCCGCCCGCGCTCTGCGTCGTGGTGATCGCAAGCTTGCGGCCCAACTTGCTAAGGGCGCGGCCAGGCTCGAGCAATCAGCCGAGACACGTCGGCTCGTGGCATCGCTAGCCGACGCTGGAACCCTGGGCAGCACCGCCGCACTGGCACGTGCTCTCTCGGCGCCCACGTTGGCGAAGGATGTGGCCGTCTTGCAGCGCAAGTACCTCCGAGCGCGGGCCGACATCGTCAAGGCGCTCGCACCCACCGTGTTGGGCGGGCACATCGCGAAACTTGATGAGGCCATAGCGACGATGAGCTTCGACCATCTGACGCCCGCACTCACCGTACCGAGGCTAGTAGCCGACGAGGCAGACGTTGCACGAGTGGGCGCCGCCGTCAACGCGATCTGGGAGGTACTGCCGGGCGGCCGCACCGTGATAACCATCGAGCCTGCGGTCGATACCCCCGAACTCAGTTCGGTCGGCGAGCCGCTTGCTGATATCTACGGTACGCCTTGGGGACGGATCCTAAGCGAGGAAGATGCCGCTGCTCTCCAGGTCACTGGCATCGCCACTATGGCTATTCCGGACGACATTCCAGATGTGTCTTGAAGCCCGGCGAGCTGGAGGTATGCCAGGCCCGAGAGAGCGACCGAGCTCGGCTAAAGGGGTTTCGGTGTAGTGCGGGCGAGCTCTGGGAAGACCTGGTCGAGCAGCAAATCCAGGGGGCGCTGCCGACTCGCTACCTAAGGGCGTATCCCGGAAGGGTTATGTAGAGCAGCGTTGAACTTCTGATCAGCCGGCTGTCATGCCATTCGATCAGGAGGTTGATGATGGGCTACATGGTCAGTAGGGACGATGGTTGGCGGATGCCGGACTGGTTGTGGGAGCAGATCGAGCCGTTGCTGCCGCCGCCGCCGTTTCACCCGTTGGGGACTCATCGCTCGCGGGTGCCTGATCGTGACGCGATGGACGCAATCCTGCTGGTGCTCAGGACCAAAATGCAGTGGAACGCGCTGAACGCAACAGGGGTCTGCTCCTCTTCCTCGGCGCACCGCCGCTTTCAGGAGTGGGAGCAGGCCGGGGTGTTCCACGAGATCTGGCGCCAAGGGCTGTTGGAGTACGACAGGGTCGTGGGGATCGACTGGTCGTGGCTGGCAGCCGATGGCGCGATGACCAAGGCGCCGTTGGGTGGCCCAAAGACCGGCCCGAACCCTACTGATAGAGCCAAGGGGGGGCGAAGCGCCATGCCCTCACGGAGGGCGCGGGGGTGCCGATCGGGCTCGACCACGATGGCGCCAATCGCAATGACCACAAGCTCCTGAGGGGCACGCTCGACTCGATCCCGATCGAGCGACCAAAGCCCACGCCTGAGCGCCCTCAGGGCATCTGCCTGGACAAGGCATACGACAACCAAGAGACCCGCGACACGGTCGCCGACTACGACCTCACGCCACACATCCGAACCCGTGGCGAGGAGATTAACCTCAAAGCACGCCACCCCGACTGGCGCGCCCGGCGCTGGGTCGTGGAGGCCTGTCACTCCTGGCTGAACCGAAACCGTGGCATCCTCATCCGCTGGTCCAAGAAGGAAGAGAACCACCTCGCCCTCCTACAACTCGCCAGCGGCCTCATCGCGTACAAGAAAGCCCACCTAGCCACCCTCGCCGCCACCCAACCGGGATAGGCCCTAAGGCCGTGGTGATGGCTTTCACCGCTGCGCCGCGACCAAGCCGCCGCGCTGAGGCACGACAAACCGCTGGTCGGCACGTCGACCGTCGCCGTGTTGGCGTCATTGTAGGTGGCGCATGAGGCGCTGGCGGCTGCAGAGCCCCAGCGCCCAAGACTCCCAACACACTGCGCTCGATTTGTGCGAGCCACCGAGGCCTAGTCCTTGCTTACCTTGAGCGAGGCATCGAGCTTGCCCAGTTCGCCCTCGACGGCCCTCATGTGCGGGCGAAAAAACCGGGCGTCGTTCGTGAACCCGAGCCGTGAGGCACGCGAGGCCAGCCACATGACGCAAATGACGTAGTCGGCTCCCTGCTCCTCGATTTCGAACTTGACCTCGGAGCCGAGGGCGCCGTCCTCCTCCGCCTCTGCGGTCTCAAACATCCTCCCAGCCACGGCGATGCCGCGCCTGCCTTCGTAAACCGCCGTCGCACCGTTGGGCTCGCGCTGGACGGACCACTTGCCTTTCTTGACGATGCCGCCTCGGCCGGTAAATGCAGCTTCAAACGCGGCGATGCACGGCTCTACGGGTGCGTTCAACCGGAATCGCCATGTCCGGCGATGGTCCATAATCCCCAACGAGGGCATTCCACCGCCAACTGAAGCCTCCTTTTCGTAGCCGGCGCCGAACCGCTGGGCGTTGGCGTGTTTCTGCTCCGCGACCGCGCGCTCGGCCGCCCCACGCTCAGTCGCTTCCTTTGCCATGCGTTCGGCCCGTCGCTCCGCGGCGCGTTCAGGCCCCAAGCGCTCAATGTAGGCGGGGGTTACTGTTTCGAGAAACTTCTCGAAGTTCGCCATATAGCGAACCTGGATCACGAAGTCTTGGGTGACCCCTCGAATGGCAACATGCTTCGCTTTGCCGAGCAGCGTCCTAGAGAGGGCAGGTGCCGCAAGATCATCCCGCGTCGCCGAGACCAGCAGCACCTCCTTTGTGGCCTTGTCTAGGCCGTGCGACTTCATGCCGGATTCGACGACGGCGACGAAGCGTCGCATAGTTACAATCCAGTTCGCGACCCCCTCAAAGGCCTGCTTGCCGGTTTCGACTCTAATCCTGCCGTGGAAGTGCGCTCCGAGCGGCTCGTTACCCGCCGTCGTCTGTATTTTGGCTTGGTACCCGCTTCCGTTGTGCCTAAGCTGCAGAAAGAGATCTGGATAGCTCGTCACGTCTGCGACCCGCGACAGAGCCACCTTTCGGATTTGAAAGCTCATTTACGGACGCTCCATTCGTGTAGCCGCGGGCAGCGTCGGGGCGCCCGCTGGGCCGCATCCACGAACGGCAGAGCGGCATGGTTGTCGCGCGAGATGAGCTCCAAAGAAGATCCCCCTATTGAGTCCGGCCGTGCGTCGCGCAAGGCTACCGAAGATCCGGCCAGTGCGTTTGATTACCACCGATAAGCGGAACCAAGGCCGGCTCAGACCCTGCGGGGTACAAGGGTCCGCCCCCGGTCCATCTCGACACACGACCTGGTAGGTTCGCGCTATGCAGGTCGGATTGAAGCCCCTCGATTCTCGCGGCGAATACCTTGTCGACCTGCTGGAAGACGGATACCCCACCCAATTCGTTGGAAGGAGCCCTGAGGTGGTTTCGCTGTTCCGCGCTGGTGGTCCCCAGTTTCTGGGGCTCTATCAGGAACGTCTCGCCGCCGTGGAGCCACAGTGGACCTAACATGTCGAAGCGCGGATCTACGACTGAACCCGCATCGCGCTAGGCGGGGAGGGGGGTCGCCTAATAGTGCTTTGTCGGATCGCCCCGATCGGCATGATCCAGCTCGACACGACACCGACGGGGAGAATCCTTCATTCGCTTTGCAGAGCCGAATCTGGAGTTCGCTCCTGCACGGAAATCGGGGCAAACGGCCAACCCGACAAAGCACTACTAACTCACGCCGCCTCCAAACCCGCCAGTTGCGAGATGACCCTGAATAGCCGAGCACGCTCGGCAAGCCCAGTTTCCGGCGACAGCGGGTCGTCCCCGTAGCCCCAACTCAGCTCGAACAGAGGCACCCTGTTTCTATCGGTCGCCTCTATTAGCAGCCCGTCTCGTCCCCGGACGCCCTTCTCTCGCGTAGATAGCGACGAGATGTTCTCGTACGAAGCCTGGCTGACGATCTCGACCCGCTTGCTGAACATGCCCTTCTCCTGAGCGACGACATGACCGTCCGGGAAGACGGTGAGCAGCGCCCCAGTCCGCAGTGCCGAAAGGGCGACTGGATCCTCCCCTGTGCCGTGGTGGGATCGCGCAGCCTCAAGGAGCCGGCGATGCTTGTCGTAGTCATAGGAACTGATGATCTTTGACTCGCTGAGCAGCCATGTATCGTCCATAGCCCGATCCTCGCAGAGACACGCAGCGGCCGTCAACCCCTCGCATTCGACTGCGACCATCACGCTTGGAGCGGATGAGCGAGACTTTGCGAGTGTGCAGGCGGTCTTACCGCGCCGTCACGCCCGCATTACGCCGGCTGGTCAGATTCGGCGAGGTGAGGCGACGGCACGGCCGAGCGGAGAGCACAACGGAGGCGCTACCGGCAGGACGCTGCAAGAATGGCGGTCAAGGCTGAGGAGAGGTGCGGGCGATCAACTCATGAGATCTCGATGGGAGGTTACGCGGTGAAGGATTTCACGATCACGTGTCCCAGGTGCAAAGGGAGTGGCAAGGATCCCCAACAGAAGATGGGGTTCAGCGTCTGTCCAACCTGTAAGGGAACCGGCACCATCAAGAAGGGCTAGGGGCGACCTCCCTCGCCCGCGATGATCCCATCCCGAGGGTATCAGCGCGACAGCGACGCTAGGCCGCTTGATGGAGTCGCGGCCAGTTCTCTATCAGTTTGCGAGCGTATCGGTCACGGCAGCCGGACGGAGTCGCCTGGTAGAGACGCGTCACCCGAGTACGAGCCGAAGCTCGGCGCGCTTCATCTGCACTTCAATGAGTCGTACGGAGCCCGGAATGGCAGCAGCTTTGGGATGCTCGAGAGAACCCCAGCCTCAACCAACCATAGTAAGGACCGCGCTTTCAGCTGCCTTCGGCATGTCGCCGACTCGTTGACTACGCACCTCGAGATGAATGCGCGCCATGGAGCCTGCCTCCTTGACGCCTTCGTGTTCTGGCCCCTGTTCTTGATCTACTTTGCTATCGCCGCCGCGTCTGGAAAGGGGCAGGCCGGCAAGGCCGAATAAGCTGGCCGGGGCCTCGCGTGGTAGTTGGCCGCTGGTGCGTCTTCGCCGAACCGACCGATCCCGCGGGCGCCCGAGGAGGGCGCCGCTTCCCGGCCTATTCGCACATTCGCGAGCAATTTTTGAAGGTTGCTCCAAAGGTCAAAGGCCGCGAAGGAAACATCTGAACTCCGATGCCGCTCTTCAAGCGCACCGCACGCGCTATCCCCTACTTGACCGCCAGCCCGGATGATCTGCGGCGCATAGGCCAGACTGCGTTCGGCGGAGATTCTGTCTATCCACCCGGCGTAGGAGCCATCCTGATCGCCGAGCTCGACGGTACGTAATCGCAGCCATCGAGCGGTCGGGCGCATCCCCAGGTACCTCCGCATGGATGGAGGGCCACGCCCGGTTTCTGGACGAGCTCGCGGCCGCAGCTGCCGTCGGTGGCGACTGGGCGTATGCCGGCGCGCTGTGTGTTGGGCAGAACTTCGTCACAACCGAGACACGGGGCTATTCCACATTCCGGACCGTCGTCGACCGAGCACTGGAGTTCCTTCGCACCGACGGGGTCTCATACACGGCTCTACCTCCTTGGACGGTCGAGTATTGGCGGGCGCAGCACGGCGCTGAAGGCATACACCCCGCGGGCTGGCCTAGTGCGCTAGAAGACATCGCCATACCGCGCGACGAGGACGATATCCCGCTCGAGGAGATCGGGATCGGTGAATCACGCAAGTTGGCCCAGGCGCCGGCGGCACCTGCGAATATGATTTTCGCCGAGCGGCGGGGCGACGGTACGGTTGCGGCCGTAATCGAGTGCACACGAGGCCGCGCGGTCTGATGCGCTCGTGAGGGCGTCACCGGTCGCGCGCTCCCGCCAAAAGGCGGCGCGTGCGGAACCGCGCGGCGATCGGCTAGGGATGCTGCGCGGTCCGACTCACCACTCCTCCGCCACGGCCCGTCTCCATAACGCTTTCTCGTCCAAGCTGAGATGCTCCCAGCCGTAGCCGGCATCGCGCACGAAATGCAGCGCCGCGAGACCGATCGCGTCGGCATCCGCGTAGTGAGGCTCTGCCTTCATGAGGCCGAAATTCCAAGCGAGCCGCATGGCGCCATACACCGTCCAGCCGCCAACAGGGATCGCCTCCGACGCGAGCGCCGCAAGAAACCCGTCGGGGTCCCCCTTGGCCAGCTGCAGCAACGGATATTCGGCAGCGGGTTGGCCGATCGCCTCGACACCGCTTCCTTGTGGGTCGAACTCGTACCGCCCGTACCGCTCGAGACGGGCGATCAAGTCGGGGGGCAGCTGGACGCCGCCACTCGCATGCATGGATTCACGTTTGCCGAAGAGTCTCATCGGGCTACCAGCCTGCGTGCCTCGCATTCGCACGACGGTCGATTCCGATGAGCAGACTACACCGCTGGGCGTGGCGATCGCTCGTCAAGACTTCAGGCTGGTAGGATCTCGCCGCTTGAGGGCATGATCACTGCGGATTGGAGGGCGGACTTGTGGCGGTTCTTGGTTTCGTAATCGTTGGCTTGGCCATCGCGACCAGCAGTTATTACTGGGTCACGCGTGGACGAGATCAGCAGTACCTCCTCGGACGCTATATGACAGCTTTCGCCTTCGTGTTCTGGCCCCTGTTCTTGATCTACTTCGCGATCGCCGCCGCGTCCGGGAAAGGGCAGGCCGGCAAGGCCGAATAGACGGACGAGATCTCACGTGGGCCCGCGACTCCGCCATCCGTCGGGGTCTTGGCAGTTTCAGCCCGCCGATCCAAGGTCACAGTTTGGGAAGACAAACGTCTGAGCTTCGATGCCTCTCTTCAAGCGCACCAGGCATGCCATCGCCTATTTGACCGCGAGCTCGGATGACCTGAGGCGCATCGGACAGACTGCATTCGGGGGAGAGTGTGTCTATCCGCCGGGCGTCCAAGCCGTCCCGGTCGCCGAGCTCGACGGGTACGTGATCGCAGCCATAGAGAGATCGGGCGCATCCCCGGGCAGCCCTGAGTGGGCCGAGGTCAACGAGCGGTTTCTCGGCGAGCTGGCAACCACGGCTGCCGCCGGTGGGGACTGGGCTTATCCCGGCGCACTGTGTGTCGGGCAGAACTTCGTGACGACCGAGACACGCGACGATCCCACGTTTCGGGCCATCGTCGATCAAGCCCTGGAGTTCCTCCGCACCGACGGCGTCTCCTACACGGTTCTGCCGCCTTGGACTGTGGACCATTGGCAGACGCGCCACGGCGTGGAAGGCATCCACCCCGCGGGCTGGCCGAGTGCGCTCGAAGGCATAGCCACGCCCCACGATGAGGACGAGATCCCGGTAGAGGAACTCGGGATCGGTGAAACGCGCAAGCTGGCCCAGGCGCCGGCGGCGCCGGCGAACATGATCTTCGCCGAGCGTCGGAACGGTCGCGGCTGTCGTCGAGGGAGCAGACGAGGACGGTCGACTCCGACGTTGGGACTGGCAGGGAGTGACTGCGCCGGACTACAGATCGTTTCTTCGTGAGCTCGGGGAGCGGCTCGTCACCCACAGCTACTGGGCCCATGATGATCTGATCCCGTACTTCCCATGCCGCCTACGTTCTCGTGCCGCGATGCGGACCGAGGCGCGCGGGAAGACTCTCCCGAAGATCGGCGCGTGACCCGAGGCCGGTGCGCCCACGCTTGGGCGCTGGGCGTCGCGATCGTTTCGTTCTTCGAGCCCTAGCGGCCGTGCCGCGGGGGCGGAGCGAAACCCCGCCCCCGCCGCCCACGGCTATTTGCCCATCGTGCCTTTGGTGGCGAGCGAGCCCAGTGCTTTCCTGGGGTCGGGTCGGTCGTTGGGTTTCGCCTCGCCTTTGCCCTCGTGACCCAGCTTCCCGGGCCCTTTCTCGGGGTTGCCCATGTCTGCTCCTCTCGTGCTCTTTTTCCGCGGTGCCAAGGAGCACCGCCCGATCGTCCGAGCCTAACCGGGGGAGAACGAGAACGCCCTCCCCCGGCCGGCGCCCCGGGTCAGTCCCACGTCCGGGTGGATCCCTCCGAGGCGATCTGCGCGGGCTGGGTCACCTCGCGGACCTTGCCCTCACCGTCGGCGTTGAGAGCCGGGCGCGGACGCTCCAGCTCATCCCTGCGCTGCTCACGCGGAGCGGTCAGCTGAGGGATCTGCGCAGCGAACTCCGTTGCCAGTCCCATCTCTTCTCCTTCCGTTGTTTGCATGACCCTGAGCCGGCTTTCTCGGTCAGGGCTTGTCCAGGGCCATGCGGGTCGCGCCTTTCACGAAGCGAGACCGGGGCCGTCCCAAAGCGCGCCGTGAAAGGGAGCCCCGTGCTCGCCAGGGTCGAGGCGGCGCTCGGGAACGGCCGCGAGAACAGAGACGGAGGACGAAATGTGGGCGTTGTCTGAGAGATTGATCTGGCTCGCGGGCGGCAAACCCGAGGTTCTGCAGAAATGCCCGGGCGAGCGACGGAAACTCGCCGCGATGGGCGCGCTTGTCGCGGTTACAGGTGGCTTCGCGTTCTTCGCCGCACTGTTCTCGTTGACGAACTTCATGCACGTGTTCATGCCGCTCGCCGCGCTGCTCGCAGTCGGCTGGTCGATCGCGATCATGAGCCTCGACCGCTACTTCGTGATGGCGATCCGCCGCGACACGAGCCGCCGGCGCACGGTGCTCCTGACGCTGCCCCGCGTCGCCGTCGCAGTAATCGCCGGCACTGTCGTGGCAACGCCTATCACCCTGTGGTTGTTCGGCGCTGAAGTGACCAGGCTGGCCGAAGAAGAAAAGGTCCAGTCGATCCGGACTGGACAGCTGCTCCTCAGCCGCAAGTACGCAGAAGTTCCGGAGCTCGAAAGGCGTGTCCTGGCCCTCGGCACCGCCGGCGTCACCGCCGGGTCGAGCCTTGGCTCGAACAGCGCTTACTCATCCCTGCGGCAGGAAGCGGCACGCCTTCAGGAACAGGAACAGGCCGCGTGGGCAGCCGCCTCGGCCGAGCGCGGCGGCTACGGCGGTACCCGCCACGCGGGAGCTGGGCCGATCTACGAGGAAAAGCGACGCGCCGCCGAAAAGCTTGGCGCCGAAGCGCGTGCCGCCGAGCAGAAGGCGAACGAACTGCGCGTCTCTATCTTCAGCGAAGAACGACAGAGGGCGGGCGAAGCAGCCGGCTACGACAACCGCGAACGCGCCTCCCTCGAATCTCGTCTCGCACAGTTGCGAAAGGAACGAGCCGCGGGGGAGAGCGTGATCGCAGACTCGCGGAAAGCTCCGATCGGGCTGGCTGACCGCCTCGACGCGCTCGCGAATCTGGGCCGGCAGCACGCGGCGGTGGGGACGTTCTCAAAACTGATCGGCCTGCTGATCCTGCTGATCGACAGCGCGCCGGCCCTCGCGAAGCTGCTGATGGTCCTGGGGCCACCGTCCCTCTATGAACAGGAAGTCGAACGAGCTGACGCCGCCGTGGCCGAGGAAAACGAGCACACACGCAGCACGGAACTCGAGGCGCACAAGCTGGACTGCGACCGGCAGTTCGACATCCACCATCGCCGCGCCGCAGCGGAAGCGACCAAGATCGACGCGTGCCGCCCCGTGATCGAGGCGGAAGCAGCCGACGCGGGTTGGCGCGAGACGATCGCGCGGACGATGAAGTCGCTGGTCGCAGGCGAGGAGCGACGCGTCGATCGCTACATCGAGCTCCACAACGCCAGGGCCGACGAGGAATTCGAGCACAGGCTCCGCGACGCGCAGCGACCACCGCGCGCAACAGAGGCCCCTCGGGCACCGGCTCCTCCGACACCGGGACGCGCGTCCGGCACGTGGCGTCGATACCCGGGTCGGCCATGGGGACGGAGGCGGTGAAAGGCGTGTCCCTCCACCTCACGGTTGGTGGCGCTGGTGCCGCCTCGAAAGCAAAGGAGTCAAGAGATGGGCGTTGACAGAGACGATGTATTCCGCCGCGTGCGCGGCCGCGTAACCGACCTGGAGGTGCTCGAACGGAGGCTCGTCGTCATATGCGGTGTCGGCTCTGTCGGCTCGCTGGTTGCAGACGAGCTTGCGAAGATCGGCGTGCGGCGCATGGTGCTCGCCGACGGCGACCATTTCGAGGCGTCGAACCTTGCGCGCCACCACCTGACCAGCGCCTATATCGGCCTGAACAAGGCCGAGGCCATGGCCGACATGCTGAGACGCGACATACCCGAAATGGACGTCGGCGCGGCGCCGTTTCATCTTGACGCCCGGTTCTCGGACGTGGAGATCGACCAGTTCCTGGCGCCCGCCGACCTGGTGGTCGTCGCGACCGACAGTCGCGAGGCGCAGCGACGTCTCGCCTCCCGTGCCTACGCGCTCGATGTTCCCTGCCTGGTGCCGGCGCTTGATCCCAGCCGAGGTGGCGAGGTCTTTGTGCAGCTCAGCAGCGAGCACCCGTGCTTCCAGTGCTGGGACGGCTTCCGTCCCGACGCGCTGGACGTGCGCGGCGTCTCGGCTATCGAGGCGGACTCTTACGCTGTCGTGCAGCAGAGCGTCTGGCTGGCCGAGGCTCTCCTCGACCCGCGCTCGCCCAACATCCAGGAACTCTCACCTGCCGCCCTGGACCCGGCGCGTCGGGTACGCCAGCTGTTCGTGATCCGCCCGGGCGCGGCACTTCAGAGAGCGAGCATCGACCGTCGTCGCGGCTGTCCCGGGTGTGAAGTCGGACCCAGCCCGGTCCGGGAGCTGGATTCGCCACTTGGAGACGCTCCCGACGGGATCGCGCGGGCTCTGACGTCCGGCCGCGAGCGTGTTGAAGCCGCAGGG
>OCTA010001892.1_pt1 | contig 19188 bp, 6 predicted proteins | sample 1538991 | NCBI WGS metagenome assembly OCTA01 (sample SAMEA3539302, study PRJEB22396) | soil metagenome | biome: tundra; feature: field; material: soil | place: USA | collected 2010-05 | depth 0.15 m | reverse complement strand
AGACTCCGCCGCAACTCCCAGAACATGAAACAGCTTGAACAACGCGCCGAAAAACAGGCTTCATGTTGGCTCCTGGGATGCCGGTTTGTTTGGGCGCTTGACCGCGCGCTTTCGCGGGCTGCCCTTCATTAGCGTTGCGGGAAGGTCGCTTAACTTGCCGTAATCCATTTGCAGCACCCGGTCCGCGACGTGGAAATAACGGTCGTCGTGGGTGACCACCACAACCGTCTTGCCGGCGCTCTTCAGTTCGGGCAGCAGCGTTTCATAGAAATAGCGGCGAAAATGCGGGTCCTGGTCGGCCGCCACTTCGTCGAAAATATACACGGGCTTGTCCTCAAGGTAGGACACCACCAAGGCAAGGCGCTTGCGCTGTCCGGTCGACAGATGGGTGTTGGTGAAGCGTCCGCCGCCGAACGCCGTCTTGTGGGATAACTCCATCAGCCGCAGCAAGGCGTTGACGCGCTCCGGCGCCGCGTCGGCCAGCCCGTGCAGTTTGTCGAACAAGTGGAAGTCCGAGAAGATGGCCGAAAACAGGTTGCGGTAGGATTGGATGTTGGCCGGACCTATCTGCACATCGTCGACGCGGATGGCCCCCTGCGCCGGCCAGTACAAGGCGGTGAACAGCTTCAGGAAGGTCGTCTTGCCGCTGCCGTTGCCGCCGATCAGGAACAGGATTTCACCGCGCCGGACCTCACCGTCGATGGGGCCGGCCTGAAACGTGGCGTTGCCGTCGGGATCCCGATAGGTGAATGAGACTCCCTCGAACCGGATCGCGTTGAAGGAACTCATGTCGACCAGGGGCGATGCTTCGTATCCGGTGGATTTCGCCAGGCCCACGTCCAGGGTCGCTTCCAGGCGCTGCAGGTTGTCCACCGTCACATTCACCTGCGAGAGCAAGGGGATCATCACAACCACGTTGGTCAGCGGTCCGAAAAAGAACAGAATGGCAGCGACAATCTTCGCAGCCGATCCTGAAAACGATGTCGCTATAACGGGCAGAACAAAGGCGACAGCCCCGAGTAAGATGACGAAAAACATTTCGATGAAGATAATATTGTTCGAGAAGAGAACCATGACGCGGGTGCGCACATCACGGACGCGCGTGGCGGTGGATTGGAATTCCTCGAACACGTCGTCGCTTTTCAGTTTGTTGATGCGGAGTTCCTTGAACCCTTTCAGCAAGCCGTTGAGAGAATCGAATAGTTCGTCTTCCCGCTTGGATGCCTCCTGCAAGCCCTGGTCATAGGCTGCGCGGTCCTTGAAATATTTGCCGGCGCCGGCCGCGATCAGGATGACGCAAAGCAGCATGGCGACCGGCGACACCAGGGCGATATAGCCCATGGTGCAGACGATCATGACGGCGCCTTGGGCGGCGGCGAACAGCGGCCGCGTTGCCTGGCCGATGGCCGCCGTGTCGCGGCTGATCCGGGAATGAATGTCGGCCTCGCCGATGGATTCCAGCGTCAGCAGGTCGGAGCGGCGGATCTTGTCGGCCAGCCGCAACCGCACGCTGCAAATGGCGGCCTCGGTGATCCTGGTGGATTCATAGAGGATGTAGCGCAGGGAATAGACGAACAGCGCGATGGACAGGCCGAACCACAGAAAAAGCCGCCAGGACGGTCCGCCTCCCTTCAAGGCATCGACCGCAGCATTGATTACCGCCAGGTTCATTGCATTGGCAATGCCGGAAGCGGCCGTCAGTACCAGCAGTTTCCGGTCCAGAGCGTGGGTTTCACGCTGTAGGAAAGCGAAAATGCCGAACCGCTTCAATTTGTTCATGAGGCACCAGGGGCGATGCGAACGCGCATTGGATGTCGCACAGGGCCGGAGATAATTTCATGGCCGTTGATGACTTGGATGGTGCCCGCTTCCCGTTGCAGCGTGTTGGTGGCTTCCAGGTCTCTGCACACAGCAAGACCTGTCGATCCTCCCAGAATACCGTAACAGCCTTGGTGGGGCAGGCTCTCAGCCTGCGCGGGACTCCCAGTCCCGCCTGGACATTTCCACCAGCCCTGCCAATGCGGAGCTGAGAGCTCCGCGCGGACTGAGAGTCCGCCCCACATCATTCGCAGCGGACGCCCCATACACACTGTCATTTCGAAGAGCACGAATCTCCGGGTGGCAAAGATCAAGATGGTTACGGCGCCGTGAGTGCTCCGCCGTTTGCCGTCACCTTCATTCCCAGCGTTAGCTATACGTCTCGCTGAGCTGCGCCATCACGGCACCCTTGAGCCGGAAGTACTTCCGGAAGGTCTCGCCCGCGGCCTGCAGGTCGATGACTGCGCCGCTGCCCTTCACGTAGTGCGCCAGCGACGCGCAGGAGTGTGCGAAGTGCGCCTTCTCGGTGCCGCCGCAATGGACCGTGATCCACGCCAGCGCGCGGCGTGCATCGTGATCCGAAAGCCCCATGTCGGTAGTCGCCCAGTTGTAGAACGGTGTTGCGATGGTCTCAAGCTCGGCGTGAGTGTAGCCCTCGTGCACCAGCAACGAGTAAATGCCGACCATGACAGGCGATCGCAGACGCGACGCGTCGAGCCAGGATTTGAACTCCGCCGCGGCCGGCAAGCAGTATTGGCGACTCTGCCATTGGTCGTCCTGACCGGCAAACTCTGTCGCCATGCGATAGTACAGCTCGAAGTGGAGCGCTTGGCCGCCGACGCCCAGGTCTTCGTCCGCTACGCGGTTCATGCGGCCCGCGGCGCGAAACAACGAGAGGGCCCTGTCTGTTTCGGAACCGCCGGCCTTCGCTTCGCCCTCCGCGGTCATGCGATTGGCCAGACCTTCTACGGACATCGCGGAGTTGTTGGTTTTTTGCCAAGATGCAAAAAACCGCCGGCGAATGTCGAGTGCCTGGGTACCTGCCAGAAAACCGCCAAAACTCCGCGCAATCGCCTGCACGGACTCTTTCTCGGCGTTGAGGCTGTCGAGCAAAACTTGGCGCAGTGGCTCGTGTTCGAGCTGGCTGTACGCGTCCTGCATCCCCAGGAACAGCGAAGCATCGCCGTTCGACGCAATATCCAAAACCGCCCCGGCAAGGCCCGCATTCAAGTTCGTAACGTTAGACAAAGACATAGACGTAGACGTAGACATCGTGATTCTCCCTCGCGGAATGACTCCGCATGACCAATGCACCTTTGAGTTCCAGCGTGAACCGTCAGCACCGCATAACGTGCCATTCACGCAATCGGTCCTAGTGGGGCAGGCTCCCAGCCTGCGCGGGACTCCCAGTCCCGCCTAAACATTGAGCCGTTCCACGTGGCTAGGGCATGGGCCACCTCCCCACTCGAAGCCATCCTCTCAACTTGATGCCCCCCTGGCGGCGTTCGACAATGACGGCCGGGAGAAAAGCCGGGCCGCCTGGCGCAGCATTTCCGCCTGCCCTGCCGCCGGAACAGGCGGCCAGGCAAACCCCAGCCGGGCCAGCAGGGTCTGGGTGCGCCCGGAGACGATTTCCAGCCGGCGCGCTCGCTCCTGCGGCGCGAGGCCGCGATACAGCCCGAAGTTTTCCAGGGTCTCGGTCAGCGCGGCATCCATCCCGGGCTCGTCCACCGCCTGTTCCAGCCGCTTCAGGAAGGCGTCGAAACTGCAGGCGCGGACTCCGTCCACCGCAGTGACGAAGCCGGCCAGCGTATCCCTTCGGCCATTTTCCAGATGATGGGTTTCGTTGGTCAGATCCGCCGCGCCCGCCAGCAGCACCAATCCGCGCGCCACCATATCGACATGGCACAGCCACAGATGGGAATCGTCGGGCGCTACTCCCAGGCACAGGAAAGCAGCGAGTTGCCGGAAGAAGGCGTTTTCCCCGATGTTGAATTGCAGCGGTCCGCCCTCGGCGGCAAACACCAGATTGCCGACCCGGTGGATGCAGGCATTGGCGAGATCCTGCCGGGCCGCCCCCACCAGCCGCTCGGCCTCCTGCTTGCTGCGGATGTAGTAGTTCTCGTCCAACACTTCGGGCACGGCGTCGTATTCCGTGAACAGCCGGAAGCCGGCTTCGGGGGCCTTCCCGCATGCCGAGAGGGTGGAGACCAGGTGGAAATCCGCCGGGTTCGCGGCGCGGTGGGCGGCCAGTTTCAGCAATCGGGCGGTGGCGGCCACATTGTCGGCATGGAATTCCCAATAATGGCCGAAATGCTTGACATTGGCGGCGCAGTGGAAGACCGCTTGCAAGCTGTCCGCCAGGCGATCGCGGGCCTGCGGCGACAGGCCCAGATCGTCCCGGCGCAAATCGCCCGCCAGCACCGTAAGCCGGGGATTGTCCCGCAAGGCAGCGCCCTTTTCCGGGCCGAAATAGTGGCACAAAATCTCGCCCAGGCGGGCGCGGGCGGTGCGGTCGTCGCCGCTGCGCACGAGCACGCTAACCTGGCGGTCCCGGCTGGCCAGCAGTTCGCGCAGGAGATAGCTGCCCAGATAGCCGGTCGCCCCGGTCAGCAGAACCCGTCCATAATCCCGGCGTTCCCCCGCACCGTCCTGCCGGTAGGACTGGTTCCGCATCTCATAAGCGCGCCGCGCGGCGTCCAGGGCCGCGTCGCGCTCCGCCTCATAGGCGGCAAGCCCCTCCCGGTAGCCTTGCCAGTGCCGGGCGGCGGATTGGATCAGCGTCCGTAGATGTTCGGGCCGCGGCCGGCAAGTGCAGGCGAAATCGGCCAATCGGGGATGCTCGTAGAGATCGTTGATAGTGCAGTGGACCGTGCGCCGAAGCTGATTGACCGCTGAGATGGCCCGCAGGCTGTCGCCCCCCAGGTCGAAGAAATTGTCCTCGCGGGCGATGGACGGGCGTTTCAGGCAGTCCGCCCACACTTGCGCGACGCGTTGTTCCATGCCCTCTCGGGGCTGGGTGCCCTGACTGTCGATGCCGCTCGCTTCGGCGGGGTTGGTTCCCCGCTCGGAAACCACGCGCAACAGCGCCGCCCGATCCACCTTGCCGGAGGTGTTCACCGGGATGGCCGGCACCCGGAGCACGGTCGCGGGCACCATGTAGGAGGGCAGCGTACTCGACAGGTAATCGTGCCATGCTGCCTGGCTGGGCTCGGCCGCCCCGGATTGAAGGCAGACGAAAGCCCACAGGGTTTGCATACCGCCGGGTTGGGTTTCCACCACGGCGACTCCCTGCCGCACGCCCGGATGGGCGCCGAGCCGATGCTCGATTTCGCCCAGTTCCACCCGTTGCCCGCGCAGTTTCACCTGCCCGTCGGAGCGGCCCAGGATCTGCAGCTCGCCAGAGTGGGTCCAACGTCCTAGATCGCCAGTCGAATAGAGCCGGCCGGCGGGCGTTTCCACGAAGCTGGCGGCGGTGAGATCGGGACGGTTCAGATACCCCGAGGCGAGCCCCATGCCGCCCAGCCATATGCGCCCTACTGCATCGGGCGGAACCGGCTCTCCCTGGCTGTCGCGGATATGGACCGACGTGTTGGCCAACGGCTTGCCCGCCGTCAGTCGTTTGGCGTGGGCCTCGTGGGCCGCTATCTGCCCGAAGCTGACGGCCACAGTGTTCTCGGTCGGGCCGTAGCCGTTGACGTAGCGCAGGCGCGCGGCATAGTGCAGGGCATCGGCACGATGGGGCGGCTCGCCCACGGTTATCAGGAGGCGCAGGCCAGGAAAGTCCGCCTGCTCGAAAAGGCGGAGATAGGACGGTGTCACGGCGGCGGTGCTGACTCCCAGCCGGGCCATCTTGGCCCGCATGCCCGCGATGTCGTCCATCTCGCCGCGCAGGATGGGCACCACTGCCGCTCCGGCCGTCCAGGCCATGGCCAGATCGGCAATCCATGCGTCGAAGGAGGGCGACGCGATCAGCAAGGCTCTGTCGTCGGAGCGGATATCCAGGGTGGCGTCCATAGCCACGCCAAGATTGTTCAGTCCCTGGTGGTGCAACATAACCCCCTTGGGCACTCCCGTGGAACCGGAGGTATAGATGATGCAGGCAAGGTCCGAACCCCCGACGCCATGCCCGATTTCGGGCGGTTGGCCATGGCTGCGGAGGAACGCTTCCGAGAGGCTTTCCGGCCGGAAGATTTGGCAGCCGGTCTCGGCCAGCGAGGCAGGCAGTCGATGCCCGTCGAGGACCACCAGAACCCGGATGCCGGCGTCGCGGGCCATGAAGGCCAGACGGTCGGCCGGCAAGTCCATGACCAGGGGCAGGTAACATCCGCCGGCCTTCCAGATGGACAGCACGGTCTCGGGCAGGGCGATGGAGCGGCCGGTGAGGACGCCGACCGGCTCTTGCCGCGCCACGCCCAGGGCCAGCAGGGCATGGGCCAGGGCGTTGGATCTGGCGTTCAACACCGCGTAGCTTTGCGTCCCGTGTTCAGCGATCAGGGCGGGGCGTTCGGGCTGAATGCGGGCCCAATGCTCGAACCGCGCGGGTAAGCTGGGCGCCGGGTGAGGCAGAGCGGGGCCTCGCTCCCAGCCGGCCAGCAGATTCTCCTCTTCCGGCAGCAAAGCGGGCCACGGAGATCCCGAGAGCCGCCGGCCCTCGGCCAGGAAACGCGCCCATCCGGCCAGAGAGTCGATCCAGGCCTCGGCGGTTTCCTTTTCGTAGATGGCGGCGTTGACATACCATTGCAGGATCAGGCTGCCGTCCGGTTGGCTTTCATGCACCAGGGCCATATCCTGGGCGGGCGCATTCAGGTGAAGCTCATAGCGGGCGGCGTTGCCGGCCAGGGGAGCGACACTGCTGAAATGGAGTTCGGCGGCCTGGGAGGCCGCCGCAGGCCGAGGGCCTGCCCCACGCGGATTTTCGGTTACCGCCAGATCGAACAGGGGATAGCGCGCCGGATGCGGCGACATGGCATGTGATGTGGCATGATCCTGGCGGAAGTCCCGATACATGCGGGCGAACGGATAGCGCGCATGTTGCAATCCCTCCGCCAGACTCCGCTGCATGGTGCGCAGGGCCTGTTCGACGGACTCGCGGCGGTGGACCTGGCACGGCACGGGCAGCATGTTGACGTAATAGCCGACGATGCGCGCTTCGCTGGCAGAGTCGCGGGTGGAAGCCGCGGTGCCGAGCAGGAATTCAGGCCGTCCGGTGCGCCGCCGCACCTCCTGGGCCATGATCGTCAGCATCAGGGCATGCAGGCTGGCGCCATTCTTTTGGGCGAGATCGCGCAAACCGGCGACGGTGGAGGCATCCAGGCGGATACGGAAGCTGTGGGCGCCCCGGGCGTTGTGTGCCGTGCGTGCCAGGGGGCGGGGAAAGTCCAGGGGCCATTCGTCGAAAGGCTGCGGGGTATCCGGAGAGCCGCCCGGCGATCCCTCGGCAAGGGCGCCCAGGATCTTCCGCCAATAGAGCGCGTCCTCCACGCAGGCGGGTCCGGCCAGATAGTTCTCCTCCTGGCCAGCCGAATGATCGAAGTGGCCGGCGACGGCGGGCAGTGTTCCCCCTCTCAGGAGAGTGGACAGTTCCTCCGTCAGGACCCCGAGCGAAACGCCGTCCCCCACTGAATGGTGCAATGCGAGCCAGAAGACCGGCTGGTCCGTATCTGCCACGTGGACCAGCCCGGCGCGCCACAGGGGAGGAGTCTCCATGACGAAGGGGTCCCTCTGTCGCCCCCGGATATGGGCCATGGCGGTGGGCATGTCCGGCTGGAGGGAAACCTCCAGATCCGCGCCGAGTTCCGCCAGTGTGGAACGCCGCAGCACTCCGTCGGCATCCTGGTAGAAGCTGGTGCGCAATGCATCGTGCCGCGTCACCAGCGCCGCCCATGCCGAGCGCCATTCGGCGGCGGGTGGGACTTCGCCCATAGCGGCCAGAGTCAGGGCGATGTTGAAGCCACGTGTGTCGAGGCCGGCCTGTTCGGCGACCCAGAATTCGCGCTGCCCCTCCGTTGCCCGATCCGAGGAAGAAACGGCAGGCGGAGTGTTTGCCCCGCCACCTAGTTGGCGGATCCGTTGAGCGAAGCCGCACAGAGTCGGTTCCGCGAACAGCTCGCGGGCGGGGATGGGATAGCCGAGTTTCTCCTCAAGGCGGTGCGCCGCGGCGATGGCCAGCAGGCTGTGACCGCCGAGGGCGAAAAAGTTGTCGTCGCGATGGATTGTGCCGGCGCCGCGGCTGGGGCCCAGCAGTTCGCTCCACAAACGGGCGATCTCCGTTTCCAGGCAGTCCTGCGGCAGGCGGTCTCCACCGCGCGGCGAACGGCCGGCCAGCAGTGTCTTCAGGGCCGCTTTGTCCACCTTGCCGGAATTGGAAAGGGGGATAGCGGGAACGGCGATCACCGTAGACGGGATCATATATGCTGGCAGGCGGCCAGCCAGATACTCACGCCACCAATCTCCCGCCGGGGCTTCCCTACCAGGCAAGGGGCGGACGAAGCCCCAAAGGCTGTGGCTCCCTGACGCATCGCCATCCAGCAGCACCACCGCCTGCGCGATGGCCGGGTGGCTGCTCAGGGCGTGTTCGATTTCCCCCAACTCGACACGAATGCCATTGAGCTTCACTTGATTGTCGATACGGCCGAGGATTTCGATTTCGCCCGTAGCGCGCCAGCGGCCCAGATCGCCGGAGCGGTAGCGCCGTCCCCGAGCCGTTTCCACGAAAGCGGCGGCGGTCAAGTCCGGCCGTCCCACATAACTACGGGCCAGGCCGGCGCCCCCGAGCCACAGTTCTCCGACCACGCCGGGAGGGACCGGGTTCCCATCCGAGTCGCATATGTCGACGCTGGTATTCGCCAAGGGGCGGCCGCAGGAGAGGTTGCCCTGGCCGCCGGAACGCAGCCTTCCCATGGTGCTGCTGATCGTGTTCTCGGTGGGACCGTAGGCGTTGAAGTACAGGTGCCGGCCCGCATAGGTTTCAACATCCGCCGGAAACGGCGTCTCTCCGCCGGTGACCAGGATGCGCAGCGAAGGCAGCGCGGCTCCGTCGAAAAGCCGCAGATAGGTGGGCGTGATATCGGCCACGGTGACATCCATTTTGGCCAGGAAGGCTCGGAAACGGTTGGGCGAACTGAGGACCTCGTAGGGGACTGGACACAACGCCGCACCGAAGGCCAGGGGCAACCCAATATCCGAAAGGGAGACGTCGAAAGACGGCGATGCAAACATCAGGCTGCGGTCGTCGCGGGTCAGGCCAATGGTCTCGCCAGTTCCCAGCACCGAGTTGACATAGGCGTCGTGGCCGATCAGCGTGCCCTTGGGTTGGCCGGTAGAACCGGACGTATAGATGATGTAAGCGGCATCGCCGGTGCCGCCGCGCAGCGCCGGGCGATGGGCATGCGTTCGGCGGAACTCCGCATCCATCTCTTCCGGGCGAAAGGGGGCGGGCAGGTCCTTGGCCAGCACAGGGGGCACCGCCAACCCGTCCAGGGCGATCAATTGGGCGATCCCGGCATCGCGCGCCATGAAGGCCAAGCGTTCCGCCGGCAGGTCGGCGGCCAGCGGCAAATAGGTCGCGCCAGCTTTCCAAATGCCCAGAACCGCCGCTGGCAGGTTGGCGGAACGCCCGGTCAGAACACCGACCACGATGCCGGGCGTGGCGCCGCGCGACAACAGACTATGAGCGATGGCGTTGGCCTCCCGCTCCAATGCCGCATAAGTAGTGATGCCGGATTCGGTGACGACGGCCGGGTGGCCGCACTGGTTGGGGGTGTCGACGACGCCTTCGAACAACTCATGAAAGCGCACCGCCGGACGGGCCACTTGCGCGCCCTGCCCCCAGCCGTCCAGCACCGCCGCCTCGCGCGGCAGTAGGGAAGGCAGAGCCTCCTGCGCCCGCCCACGGTCCTCCGCCAGCCACGCCGCCCAACCGCGCAGGCCGTCGAACCAGCAGCTTGCCGTCTCCCGAGTGTAGAGAGCGGCATTCACGTGCCATAGCAGCAGCAACCCGCCGTCGGCCAGGGCTTCGTGGATCAGAACCATGTCCGGTCCGGGCGAGGCGTCGGTAAGTTCGTAGCCCACGGTTCCAGCGCCCCCATCCGCGAGTGCGGAAGGCCGCGTCAGGCGAAGCGATGCCGGGCACGGGCCCGAACCGCGTTCCGGATTTTCTGTGACCGCCACATCGAAAAGTGGATAGCGCGCGGGGTGGCGCTGCTGAGGCCGCTTGCTCCAGAAACCGTGGTACATGCGCGCGAAGGGATAGCGCCCATGCTGCAGCGCCGCCGCCAGAGCTTGCTGCGTCTCGCGCAGCGCGGCGCCGAAAGCGGCATCCCGCGAAAGGTGGCACGCGAGCGGCAGCATGTTGACGTAGTAGCCGACCACCTGGTCTTCACCGGCGGTCTCCCGGATAGAGGCGGTGGTGCCGATGACAACGTCCGTACGCCCCATACGCCGCCGCGCTTCCAGCGCCAGCAGGGTCAGCAACACCGCATGCAGGCTGGCCTCATGCTCCCGGGCGATTGCTTTCAGCCCCTCGGTCGTGGCGGCGTCGAGACGCCTCTCGAAACGATGGTTTCCCGTTTTCGCGGTGATGGAGCGCGCGAAATCCAATGGTCCTTCTTCGAACGCCGCGTCGGGCTGCCGGGCCAAAAAGTCGCTCCAATAGCGGGCGTCCGCGGCGCAATCCGGTCCGGCCAGATAGGCTTCCTCACGGGCGGCCGACTCCGCGAAATCGCTGGTTAGCGGAGCAAGTTGCTCGCCGCGCAGCAGCGCGCCCAACTCCTCCACAATGATCCCGATGGATCGTCCGTCGCCCACGGAGTGATGCAGGGCCAGCCAGAACAGGTGTTCGCCGGAGCCCGCCACCTCGACCAGTCCGGCCCGCCACAGCGGGAGCGCGCCCATGTCGAAGGGCTCGTCCTGGCGCTGTCGCACGAAGGTCCGGGCCGAGGACATGTCGGGCTGGGTCGCAGTTTCCAGCCTTGGCTTCAGGGCCGGCACGGCCGCCCGGCGCAGGCGGCCTTCCGCGTCTTCATAGAAATAGGTTCGCAAGGCCTCGTGCCGCGCCACCAGACCCGCCCAGGCCTTGTTCCAGCCGTCGAGCGGCGGCATCGGGCCCTCGACGACACGCAGCAGGGGGATGGTGAACGCGCGCGTATCCAGACCGGCCGCTTCGGCCACGCGGAATTCCCGCTGGCCTTCGGTCGCCAGATCGCTTTTGACGGATGCCGTGGCCTGGCCATCACAGGCGGGGAGTGCGGTGCGCAGCAGTTCCGCCAGCCGCTGGGCGAAGCCGGCCAGCGTCGGGGCGGCGAATAGCTCGCGCGCGGCAACCGGCCGCGCCAAGTCGCGCGACAGCCGATGCGCCATGGTCACGGCCAGCAGACTGTTGCCGCCCAGGGCGAAGAAATTGTCCTCGCGCCAGACGCGCGCCCCCAGCAGATCGCCCCACACGGCGGCGATCCGAGTTTCCATCTCGCCCGCAGGCGGACTTTTCGGGGCGGCGCCGGCCCGTTCCCGCGGAGCAAGCAACAAGGCTTCCCGATCAAGCTTGCCGGTAGCGTTCAGGGGAATGGCGGCGACGGCAGTGACCGTCGCTGGGACCATGTACCCGGGCAATCGGTCGCCGAGATAGCCGCGCCATTCATCCTCCGAGGGCATCGCGGCTCCGGAGCGCAGGCGGACGAACGCCCGCAGGACTTTGGTGTCCTGCGCGGCCGCCTCCAGTACGGTGACGGCCTCCTCCACGGCTGGATGGGAGCGCAGCGCCTGTTCGACCTCGCCCAGTTCCAAGCGCTGCCCGTGCAATTTGACCTGGTGGTCGATGCGTCCCGCAAGCTCCAACTGGCCATCGTCGGTCCAGCGGCCCAGATCACCCGAACGATAGAACCGCCCGTCCCGCGTCTCAACGAATCGCTGGGCCGTCAAATCCGGGTTGTTGAGATAGCCGCGCGCCAGGCCCGTCCCGCTCAGCCAGACTTCCCCCACCACGCCGGGCGGTACCGGGTCGCCGTTGTCGCGGCGGATGGAAATGCCGGTATTGGCCAAAGGCCGTCCCAGCGGCAACGGACGGCTGGCGTCAGGGTGCGCTGAGATCTGTTCCGCGCAGACGAAGATGCAGGTCTCGGTCGGGCCATAGCCGTTAAAGAATGCGAGATGATTGGCGTGGCACCTGGCATCGTCATGGTTCGGCGCCTCGCCACCGCAGATCAGGACGCGCATTCCCTCGAAAGGCGTCTGCTTGCTGACGCGCAGGTAGGACGGGGCATGGAAGGCCACCGTCACGCCGTACGTCTTATACCATTGCTTCAAGGCCCAGGGGTCGTCGCGCAAGGCCCGCGACACCGGCACCAGCGCCATGCCATTCAGAAGCGCGCCGCCCAGTTCCCAAAGGGACGCGTCGAAGCCCGGAGTCGCGACCAGGGAAAAGCGGTCCTCGGGCGTAAGGCCGAACGTCTCCCGGCTCATGTAGGCGACGTTGACCAGACTGTCGTGCTGGATCAGGACGCCTTTGGGCATCCCAGTCGTTCCCGAGGTGTAAATGATATAGGCCAGATCCTGGGGCGTGCCGGCGATCTCCGGGCGCCCGGGATGCGAGGCGTTTCGCTCCCAGGCTTCGGGACGCAGGATTGTCTTCACCGCTTGTGCCAGGGCTGGCGGCACCGCATGCCCGTCGAGGACGATCAGTGTCTTTGCACCCGAATCCCGGGCCATAAAAGTCAGACGTTCCGGCGGCTGTTCGAGAGCCAAGGGAACATACGCGGCTCCCGCCTTCCAAATGCCCAGCACCGCCGCGGGTAGATCGGCGGAACACTCCGTGAGCACGGCCACCGGCTCCTCGCGGGCGACGCCATGGTCGAGCAGGGTTCGGGCGATGCGGTTGGCGCGGCGATCGAGCTCCGCATAGCTCTCGACGCCGGCTTCGGCGACGACGGCGGCCCGCTGCGGATACTGGTCGGCCGTACGCTCGAAGAGTTCATGGAAGCGCTTCGGCGGACGTGTGACCGCCGGTCCCCGTTCCCATCGCGCCAGACACAGGGCTTCCTCGGGGAGAAGCGCAGGCACGGGAGCATCGGCGCGGCCGATATCCTCGGCCAGCCAGCGCGCCCAGCCCGCGAACGAACTCAGCCATGCCTGCGCGGTAGTCCGGCTGTAGACGTCCGGGTTCCATACCAGCGTCAGTTGCAGGCCACCGCCGTGGTCCTCGACCGGCTCATGGCTAAAGTCGAGATCCAGACCGCCGGCGGGACTGGAGAGTTCCCCCGGTAATTTCCTTGGTGTCAGCGAAAACCCCGAGCCGGCATCGCCGCAGGTGCGGGACGGAACGGCAGTCAGGGCGATGTCGAACAGCGAACCGCGCGCATGAGGCCGGGCATCCGGATGCCGTTGACGGAATTCCCGGTAGATCAGACCGGAGGGATAGTCCCCATGCTCCACGGTCTCTGTCAGGCTGGCTTGGGTGGCGCGTATTTGCGCGGCCAGCGTCGGCGCGTGGCCCCCGTTCAAGATGACGGGCAGCAGGTTGACGAAATAGCCCACGGCCCGATCGGCCCCCGGCGGACGGACGGAGATGCCGGTGCCGACGATCAGGTTTCGCCGGCCGTCGCGCCGTCTGGCCTCCGCCTCCAGAAGCGTCAGCAGCAGGGCATGCAATCCCACCTGCTGGGCCCGGGCCAAACGGGTCAGCGCGGCGACGGTGCCGGCATCCAGCCGTTCGACGATGGCGGCGACGGATTCTCCGCTGGGAATGGCGGGACGGCGATGGTCCGCGGGGAATTCGTTGAAGGCTTCGCCGCCGGCTTCGGTGGTCAGGGCGTCCAGCTTGTCCCCCCACCAGGCGCGGTCGCGCGCGGCAACGTCGGACGCCAGATAGTGCTGTTCGGCCCGGCTGGCCTGAGCGACGCCGTTGGGCGCCGGTGGCAGCGCGCGCTCCAACAACAGAGCATGCATCTCTTCCTGCACGATGCGCGCGGACAAGCCGTCGACCACCGCATGGTGCATGGCGAACCAGAACAGCGTTTCGCCCCCGCCCTCCGCCACCTGCACCAGTCCGGCCCGCGCCAGCGGCGGTTCGGTGAGCGGGAATGGCGCATTCGAGCGCGCGGCGAACCGCTCCCGGGCATCCTGCAGCGACTCGCAATGGTCGAGACTGAACTGAACGGCCGGCGCCAGTTCCTCCGCCTCCACTGTGCGCCAGAGAACCTTGTCGTCCGCGCCGGCAAAAAAAGCCGTGCGCAAGGCGGCATGGCGCGCCACCAGCCGAGTCCAGGCCGATTGCCAGCGCGCCGGCTCGGGCACCGTCCCGCGCACCGCCAGGACCCGCGTAATTTGCGAGCCGGTCCCGCCCAGGCCCAGCTTCCAGGCGATCCAGAAATCTTCCTGTCCCGCGGTGGCGGCGTCCTGCTGTCGATCGGGAGCTGGAAGGGTCGGCTCCTGCTCCGATGCCAGGGCGATCTTTCCGGCTAGGGCTGCAACCGTCTTCGAGACCAGGATGGTCTGGGGCGTGGCCGCGTAGCCCAAGGCGTGCAAGCGTTGGCTGATGGCGATGGACAGAAGGCTGGTGCCGCCCAGGGCGTAAAAGTTGTCTTCCCGCAGGATGGGGCGGATACCCAGAATCTCTTCCCACACTTCCGCGATATGCCGTTCCACTTCGTCCTGCGGGGGCGCGCCCCGGTCCGCTCCATTCCGGGACTGCGATCCCTCGACCGCCGCCGCCAGGGCAAGCAGAGCCTGCCGGTCCACCTTGCCGTACGAATTGACGGGCATTCTGGCGATGGCCGTCACCTGGGACGGCAACATGTAGCCGGGCAGGGTCTTGGCCAGGAAGCCACGCCAGTCCTCCAGGGAGGCGTGGTCCGCTCCATTGCTTTCCACGAAGGCGATCAACTTCCCCTCATGCTGCATGGCGGCGGCATTTCTCACCGTGGCATGCCGCAACAGGGTCTGTTCGATCTCCCCCAGCGACACGGATTGTCCGGAAACCTTGACCACGTCATTGGTGCGGCCCATGGATTCAAGTTGCCCGTCGTCGTTCCAGCGCCCCAGGTCATTGGAGCGATAGGCCCGCCCGTAGGGCGTTTCGACGAAGCGGTCGGCGGTCAAGTCCGGCTGATTCAGATAGCCGCGAGCCACACCCACGCCCACCACGTGAATTTCCCCCGCCTCTCCCGGCGGGACTTCCCGGCCGTCGGCGTCCAGCAGATAAACTGCCGTGTTGGTGAAGGGCCGCCCGCTGGGCAGCGGGCCGTGGCCGTGGGGGTCCACGCGCGACATGCAGAAGGTTCCGCAGACCTCCGTCGCCCCTTGGATGTTCCAATAGTCCAGCTTCCGCGCATAGGCCCGCGCGTCGTCGGCATTGGGGCGTTCGCCGGCGGTCAAGATGCAACGCAGGCCGGCGGGCACGGCTCCCTGGAACAGGCGCAGGTAGGACGGCGTGAACATGGCGACGGTGACGCGATGGCGGGACATGGCGTCAAGAAGTCTGGCGGGATCGTCCAGCAACGCGCGCGAGGCCGGGACGAATGCCGCGCCCGCCAGCAGGGGAAGGCACAACTCGCGGAAACCCAGGATGAAGCCGGGCGCCGCCGCCACCAGCAGACGGTCGTCCCGGACGATGCCCTGGGCGCCAATATGTCCGTACCCCATGTTGATGCAGGCATCGTGCTGGAGCAGGACGCCCTTGGGCTGGCCTGTGGACCCCGAGGTGAAAAGGATGGCGACGAGATCGGTTGTCTTGCCCGGCAGGTCTGGTCTGCGGCCGCCGCCAGCCACGACGTCCCGGTTCAATTCCTCGGGCCTGAAAATCGCGGGCGTCATCTCTTCCGCACTGCCGGCCAGGGCGGCCAGCAATTCGGCGGGCGGCTCCAGGCCATCGAGGACGATCAGGCGCCGCATGCCCGATTGAGCGGCCATATTGGCCAGGCGCTGGGGCGGCAGATCGGCGCCCATCGGTACATAAGCCCCGCCGGCCTTGAGGATCGCCAGAAAAGCCAGCGGCAAAAACGCGGAACGCTCGGTGAGCACGCCCACGGCATCTTCCGTCATAACCCCGTGCGCGAGCAGGGCGTGGGCCAGGGCATTGGCCTTTTGGTCCAGATCGGCGTAGGTAAGGGTGCCGCGCTCGGAAATGATGGCTGGGGCCGCCGGCTGCCGGTCCGCAAGAATTTGGAAACATTCATGCACGCGCAACGCGGGCCAGACTCTGACCGGCCCGGCAGAGTTCATCCGAGCGAGAGATTCGACGCTGCGTGCCGGGCTAATCGTCAATGGGGTATCCTCTTCGTGGCGCACGCTTTAGCGTGCAGCGGCGAACTTCAGTTCGCCGTCGACGCACTCCGCACTGGGCGCGGAACTGTCGGCTGAAGCCGACAGCGGCACGCTGAAGCGTGCGCCACAGGTCGGCGCCCAGTGTTCTCACTGCCACCCCCCGCCCAGGGAGCGATACAGGGTGACGACGTTGGTCAATTCCTGGCGGCGGATTTGAACGAGCTGCAGTTGTGCGTCGAGCAATTGGCGTTCGGAATCGAGGTATTCCAGGTAGCTGGCGACGCCGCCCCGGTATCCGAGATCGGCGAGATCCACCCCCTGGCGGAGGCTCTCGACGAGCCCCTCCTGTTGGGTTCGCAGCTCGGCCAGTTTCCGGCCGGCGGCCAGCGAGTCCGCCACTTCGCGGAAGGCCTGTTGCACGGTCTGCTGGTAGCCGAGCAGGGCCTCCTGGCGGCGCGCCTCGGCGATTCGCACACCGGCCCGGATGGCGCCGGCGTTGAAGATCGGCAGATTTCCCGCGGGAGCGAAAAGCCATGTGCCATTGGAGGCTTTGAGAAGGTTGAGCAGAGCGATGCTCTCAAACCCAGTGGACGCCGTCAACGAAATCGTGGGGAAGAACGCGGCTTTGGCCACCGCCACCAGGGCGTGATCGCCGATTAGTTGCTGCTCCGCCTCGCGAATGTCGGGCCGGCGGTCGAGCAGCGTGGATGGTAAGCCGGGAGGAAGCCTGGGGGCCAGTCCTTGTTCGAGTAGCGATCGGCCGCGGACAATCGGTCCGGGATTCCGGCCGAGCAGGATACCGAGCTGGTTTTCGGTCTGCTCGTTCTGCAGCTCCAGGCCGGTGAGCGCCGTGTGCGCGCTTTTCACGAGCACTTCGGCTTGGCGGAGATCGATCTCGGAGGAATAGCCGTTATCCACGCGAAGCTGAACCAACTCGAGCGAATCCTCGCGGAGCTTGAGCGCGTGCTGCGTGATTTCGAGTTCCAGATCCAGGTCGCGCAACATGAAGTAGGCGCCCGCCACACCGCTCACCAGCGTTTCGAGCACCGCCCGCCGCGCTTCGACACTGGCAAGCAGGCTGGCCCGCGCGGCCGCGCTCGTATTCCGGATTCGTCCCCAGAGGTCGAGTTCCCAACCCAGGCTGACGGAGAGGCTGGTGTAGTCGCTGTCGGCCGAAACGCCCTCCGGCAGAGGGCCGCTGATGTCTTCGGCGGTCCGGAGATTGTTGTAGCCGGCCTGTGCGGCCACCGATGGGAGACGGGCCGATCGCGCGATGGTAAGTTGAGCGCGGGCTTCCAACACGCGCGCGGCCGCAATTTGCGCGTCGAAGTTGTGGGCCAGCGCCTCCCGGATCAGCTTTTGCAACTCCTCGTCGTGGATCAGGTCCTGCCACCGGAGTTCGCCGAGACTGCCAGTCTTGCCGTTATTGGCCGCGCTGGGAACGCCGGACGACTGGGCGTCTCCGCGGTAGCTCGGCGGAACAGAAACGTTCGGCCGCCGGTAGCGGGGGCTGATGCAGCCACTAAGCAGCAGTATCGGGATGACCAGCGAGACAATAATTGCCAGAACCGGGCGAACCGGGCGATGAATGAAGTAGCGGGCCATTATGAGACTCACCGGTCCTGGCTGGCCTGAGCGGTCTGGACGGTCACCGATTGTCCGGGCCGCACTTTTGCGATTCCCTCGACGATCACCGTTTCGCCGCCGCCGAGCCCCTTGGTGACAATGCTCTTGCCCTGATAGCTCCCCTCTGTCACGACGCTGCGCAGGGCGGCCTTGTTGCCGGGAGCAACTACGTACACGGCCCTGGATCCCTGAGCGGCGAACAGAGCCCGTTCGGAAACCAACACGGCGTCCGCCCGGGTCTCCCCGGGTATGCGCACTCGCCCAGACATCCCGGGCAGGAGAATGCCCTTGGCGTTTGGGAATTGCGCCACTACCGGAAGGGTGCCAGTCTTCTCGTCCACGGCGCGTCCGATGTTCGTAAACCGGCCGCGGAAAGGGTACACGCTGTTGTCGGCGAGAGTCAATTCGATGCGGTTCAGTGCCGCGCGGTCGACGACCCTGGTGGTGGTGGACAAGTAGTGCGTTTCGGACATATTGAAGTCGACATCGATCGGATCCAACTGCGAAATGGTAGCGAGCCGATTGGACTCTCCGCGCCCCACATAGTTGCCCACCGAGACTTCCACCCGGCCGATGAGACCGCCGATCGGAGCGCGAATGGCCGTCCCTTCGCGGTCCAGCTCCGCCGTTTCGAGCGCCGCCCGGGCCGCAGTCAGGCTGGCCTGCGCCTGCCGGAGACCCATGCGGTCGCCCACCGTGGTGGTACGCACCGTGGCGCGCGCGTCCTCGACCGCCGCCCCGGCGGAGGACTGCGCTGCGATGGCAGCGTCCAGGTCCCGTTCCGGCACCGCCCTGCGCGCGGCCAGCGGTTTCAGCCGTTCTGCGTCCTGATTGGCTTTCAATAATCCGGCTTCGGCCTGGCGCAACCCGGACTGCGCATTAACCAAATGCTGCTGCTCCCGCGCCATTTCCAGATCCGCCTCCGCCTTTTCGACGGCGGCTCCAGCCGCCTGCACCGCGGCCTCATACCGGCGCGGATCGATGCGAAACAGCAGTTGCCCTTTCTGGACCATGTTCCCTTCCTTAAAGGACATCTCGATCAACCGGCCCTCGACGTTGGCGCGGACTTCCACTGTGGCGGCTGCCTCGGTCCGAGCCGCCAGTTCCAACATGATCGGCACGTCCCGGCGCTCGGCGGTTTCGACCACCACCACCACAGTCGGAGATGGCGTCCGGGCGGCGCCCTGGGCCGCCTGCTTGCCGCATCCGGCGTTGGGGAGGATAAAGAACGCTATGAGGGAGAGTCCCGCGGTGCCAGCCGCACGGCAGGTTTTCGTTTCCGTCATCTAAGTAGGTTGTTGCGATAGTGTCCTGGATTGTCGATTCGTCTCAAAAAAAACGCCGAAACCCATAGTGAGTCATAAAGATTCCGGAGTCGTCCAGCTCACCGATCTCGACCGGCCGAGCAGAGCGATTGCCTTGGTGAGGGGGTGATCTAGAACTTCTAACTCAGGACACTAAGTGCGTTACCGATTACCATTGCGATCG
>OCTA010001890.1_pt1 | contig 19191 bp, 13 predicted proteins | sample 1538991 | NCBI WGS metagenome assembly OCTA01 (sample SAMEA3539302, study PRJEB22396) | soil metagenome | biome: tundra; feature: field; material: soil | place: USA | collected 2010-05 | depth 0.15 m | reverse complement strand
TGGTCAGTGACTGGAGTTCAGACGTGTGCTCTTCCGATCTGTCAATGATCTGAGGACTGCCGCCAGTCGCTGGAATCATCCACAGCTTTCCTTCTTGAACGAAAATCAGCGATTTGCCGTCGCGGCTCCAGTTAGGCGCTTCCAAACGGGCTCGTTTCGTGTAGACCATCCACGCCGCCCGTGCGTTTTGTTCAATTGCGATCGCCTGTAGCGTGCTATATAACGCGAGCTTGGCTGAAGTTGTTGGCGGCGCAAGTTCCTTGAGCTCCAGGTGCGCGAATGAAGCCTTCTCGACGGCATCCTTGTTATGCGCGCAAACCCCGATGCCCGCGTAGAACGGCCCGTCGAGATGCAGCTTGATCGATGCGCCCGTCTGGTGCAAAGGTTCACCTTGCATGCTCAGAAAGACCGTGATAGTGTCCCCCCTTTTTTCCAGCCGCAGGCGTTGCGGTGCGCCGATGTTAAATGCGATGTCCTGAGTGGTCGCCCCTTTCTCGCCGCGATACTGCAGTGCTGTTTCCCCAGATCCATGCAGCGCCACATCCGCATAAACTCCATCCGCATCGAGAGTCTGGCGAAACATCAGCAGTGCCTTGCGATGCGGACTTGAGTCAGACTTGTTCTCTGGAAACTTGATATCGGCAGTCAGGGAAACATCGCCTGTCATCTTCTTCCATACAAAATGAAAAGCATCTGTCGCCACCCAGAGATTCGCACCCGCCGAGTTGATCGTGTAGGTGCCCGAAGCCACATCATAAGCAAGCGTTCCCGGCGGACTGACACTGCCAACGTCCGATTGGCCTTCGAAGATGCCAAGTGCTCCATGATCGCTTTGTGCAGCGGCGTTCAATTGAAGACATGGCACGCCGCAAAGCAGCACCACCGAATGAAAGTATCTAAGTCGACGGATCATTCCTTGCCTCTTTCGTTCATCTAACTCTCTAAAGCGCCTGCAGCATTTTCTTGGTTTCCGCAGCGCATCGTGAAATTTGCTCTGATGCGTAACGCTTAACCTTGGTGCTTAAGCATTCACATTACTCACGCGGAGTTGAGCAATAACCAACAGAAGTTAATGACGCAGCAATCAGGGACAGATTAGAACAAGCGACGCACGTCGCATCCCCTAAGTAAACCCATTTACTCTACGGCATCCTTCGCAAGATTGACTAGCACCCATGACAATACTTTGCCTTAATCCGATTCAAGCTGGGTTATTCTGTGACCAAGCTATGAAACGACGGCCCTTCTTCCCCATCCTGGCTGCTTTCCTCGCCGCGCACCTCATCCAGATGCCTACCTGCGCACAGGCAGGTGCCGCCAATGTGCTCGCCTACCATGGCGAGCAACCCGAGCGCGCTCGCCATGGAATGGTGGTGAGTGTCCACCACTTGGCGTCTGATGCCGGTGTTGAAGCCCTGCGCGCGGGTGGCAATGCTGTCGATGCAGCCGTGGCGACAGGTTTCGCCTTGGCTGTGGTGCATCCAATCGCGGGCAATCTCGGAGGTGGCGGATTTCTGCTGCTACGCACGCATGAAGGCAAATCTACCTTCATCGACTTCCGCGAGAAGGCCCCCTTGGCCGCGTCCGAGACCATGTACCAGGACGCCAAAGGCAACGTGATTCCTGACTCCAGTGTCGTCGGCTATCGCGCCATTGCAACGCCTGGCTCGGTGGCTGGCCTCGTCTATGCAGAGCGTAAATACGGCAAGCTGGGACTTAAACAAGTGATGGCTCCCGCAATGCGACTTGCATCTCAGGGCTTTCAACTCACCGCCGAAGAAGCGCATGAACTAGCCGATTCCGACCTCGCCCGCTTTCCTGACCCCAAACGAATCTTTCAGCGAGATGGCAACCTCTACAAAGAAAATGAGATCTTCAAACAACCCGAATTAGCGCGCACGCTGCAGCGCATCGCTGCTGATCCTGAAGACTTCTATCATGGACAACTGGCTCATGAACTGATCGACGATTTGAAGAAGGGCGGTTCGATGATCACGCTCGACGATCTGGCCCAATATAGCGTGGTCGAGCGCGCACCAATCACCGGCAGCTTTCATAATTACACCGTCATCAGTGCCCCACCTCCGTCTTCGGGTGGAGTGGTTCTTATCAGCGCGCTCAATATCCTCGGCGGCTACGATCTTTCTAAACTCGGTGATCGCACTCCTCAATCCATACACTTGATCACTGAGGCTTATCGCCGCGCCTACATGGACCGTTCAGACTATCTGGGCGATCCCGACTACAACAAGATTCCAGTGGCTGAGCTTACCGCTAGGGAGTATGCCGATGCTTGGCGAGCAAGCATCGCGCCATCCGCAGCCACTGCGAGTGCGGCTCTCAAGCGCCCTGAAGGCTTCTTACCACCTGCACCAAAAACCGCAGGCCAACGCAAGGAATCGCAAGATACCACGCATTACTCCGTCGTCGACGGTGAAGGCAATGCGGTATCTGTAACGACCACGCTGAATAATAGTTTTGGATCTGATGTGACTGCGGGCTCGCTCGGCTTCTTACTCAACGATGAGATGGATGACTTTGCCTCGAAGATGGGAGTCCCCAATATGTTCGGCCTCATTCAGGGCCCGGCCAATGCCATCGCACCCGGCAAGCGCCCGCTGAGTTCCATGACCCCGACCATCGTTCTCCAGGATGGCAATCTGCGCTACGTTCTCGGCTCTCCCGGCGGCGCACGCATTATCACTACCGTGGCTAATATCTTTCTTTCCGCGGCTGAGGGTGGCCTCAATATTCAGGAAGCAGTGGACGCGCCCCGCTTCCATCATCAGTACCAGCCGGACAAACTCTACCTCGAGCCCGGTTTTTCTTCCGATACGATTGCCGGTCTGAAAGCCATGGGATATGACCTCTCCATGAGCGGTAGGCACTGGTCGAACGGAGAATGTATCGCGATTGATCCGAAGACGGGTGAGCTACTCGGAGGGCAAGATCACCGTAGCCACTACGGGAAAGCCGCAGGGTATTAACCAGAGACTTCCAGCACGCGCGAGCAATGCCCGCGTCGCTGAGCAACTGCGCCACGAAACACTTTTGACGAACTACATTAATAAGTCAGACACGATTTCGTGCGTTGGTCCCAGCTCCGAAATCGGATCGCCATTTTCATTTCGTTGAAGCGAAGCTAGAGGCAAAAACACCGAGATCGCGGTGCCGCTGCCGACATCCCGCTGCCGGCTCCATGCCCTCACATGACCGTGATGCCGCTCCACGAGTTGCGCCACCACCCACATGCCCAAGCCCGTTCCCGTATCCAGCTTAGTGGTAAAAAATGGTTCTGAAATCCTGCGCAATGTCGCGCGATCCATGCCCACACCGGAATCGCAAAACGTAACTCGCATGCCTTCTGTCCGGTGGTCGCGCCAGTCGAATGAGGGCCGCAGTCGGATACTCAACCTTCCACTCCGCGGCATGGCATCGATTGCATTTCCCACCAGGTTGGCAAAGATCTGTTGCACCTCACTCGGCATGCAGGCCACGGGCATTTCATGCTCCGCCTTCACCTCGAGGCCAATCTCCGCAGTCAGCAATTTACCCCGAAACAGAATGAGAACGGAATTCAAAACTTCTGAGAGCATGGTCAGCTTGGGCGAGCCCGCCTGCCGATGAAACTTCAAGGTAGACTGCGTAATCAGCGAAACGCGCAGCAATTCCTCGAGAGCGCGCTGAGCAAAGTCGCGCGCCTCGTCTGTGCTCTCGGCAATCGTTACCAGGTACAGCAGATTAGCGATCGCTTCGAGCGGATTGTTGATCTCGTGCGCCACTGAAGCAGCCAGTCGCCCCGCCACCGCTAACTTCTCCGCGCGCAGCATCGCGTCTTCTGCGCGCTTTCGTGGAGTGATATCGGCCAACACTCCTACCAGGCGTGTCGCGTTCCCTTCGCTGTCGCGCTGCGAACTGCTCTGCGATTCAATCCATCGCATCGAGCCGTCGGCTCGTAAGATCCGATACTGGCGTCGATATTCCTTGCCGCCCAGCCGAGTCTGTTCCACCGCCGCTCGAACCTCATCCACATCGTCGGGGTGGATACAGCCGAACCATGCTTCGTGTTTGGGTTCTATCGATCCAGGTTCAAGACCCATTAACCTGTAGACGCCATCCGTCCAATAAGCCGTCCCGTTATTCAGGTCCCACACCCAAAGCCCCAGATCGTTGGCTCGAAGAGCAAGCTGCAATTCTTCATCGCGCTCCCGCAATGCTTCGCTCGCACGTGCCCGCTCCTCTGCCAGCAACCGCTGCGTATCCGCCAGGTCCAGGCGCTGTTGCAATTCCCGGCTGGCGAGCTCGGAACGCTGTTCTGAAAGCCGACGGATCGTCCAGCCGAGTGAAGTTGAGATTGCGAGAAATACGATTAGCCGCAAGATCTGTGGAGCACTTCCGAAAGAAAAACGAAACTGCGTCTGGGTGAGGAATAAGTCCACCAACGCCGCATCGGTCACCGCGCACGCTACGCCGCCCCACATGCCCAGAAACCATGAACCGAGTACGACAGTGGGAAAGGCGAGCAGCAGGGGAAACGCGCGCAGGGGCCCTAGCGAATAAGTGAGGGCAACCGATACGCCTGCCGTGCAGCAGCCGAGTAACAGGCGAACAAACCAAGGCAAGCGCTCGATAGCTCTCGCACTCGGCATCCTCATTGACATGTTCATCACGCCCTAGCGGCTTTGGTAGTTCTCTTGTCTGTGGGCACCCATTTATGTGCCGATGCTTCGATCCGTGCTATTTCTCGAAGATCCAAAAAACATCCAAGTTATCTGCCCTACTTGCTCGATGCAACGTTCCGGTCTTGACACAACCATGCCGCGTCGTCCGATTCTCAGCGGGCGTTCGAATCACATGCCGTTCATCCGACGTTTCTATAACTCGGTTGAACGCTCCATAGTAATCGCACTTGCGCGACTAATAAACTCAATTAGCTGCACGGAACCCTGATCGCCCTTGCCTCGCGTGCGCACGCTGACCGTACCCCCCGATTCCTCCTTGTCCCCGAAGATAAGGATGTACGGAGTTTTCTGATTAGCGAAATCGCGGATCTTGGCATTCATCTTTTCGTTGCGGCCATCGACTTCAACTCTGAAGCCCGCAGCCTTCAGTTCTGTCTCGACCTTTTCTGCATACGCCAGGTGGCGCTCGCTGATCGGCACAAGTCCCACCTGCACCGGCGCAAGCCATAGCGGGAACGCTCCAGCGTAGTGCTCGATGAGGACACCAAAAAAGCGCTCCACTGACCCAAACAGTGCGCGATGCACCATCACAGGTTGATGCCGCTCGCCATCCTCGCCTACGTATTCAAGCTCAAAGCGCGCCGGAAGATTGAAATCGAACTGCACCGTTGACAGTTGCCACAGGCGCCCCAGTACGTCGACTAACTTGACGTCGATCTTCGGTCCGTAGAACGCTGCCTCGCCCGGAATCGTTTTGTATGGGATTCCCTTGCGGTTCAGTGCGCTCTCGAGCGAACTAACGGCCAGCCGCCAATTTTCGTCGGAGCCGGCATAATGGGCGCGGTCGTTGGGATCCCATGTCGACAGCTCGACTTTGAATTCCTTGAAACCGAATGTCGTCAATACAGCTTCAGCAAAGTCGATGCACGCCACTACCTCGTCTTCAATCTGACCAGGCGTGCAGAAGATATGTGCGTCATCTTGCGTAAAGCCGCGCACTCGCAACAGGCCGTGCATCGTTCCCGAGCGCTCGTAGCGGTAGACATTCCCTAACTCCGCGTAGCGCGCTGGTAGGTCGCGATAACTCTTAGGCGAGTTCTTATAGATGAGAATGTGGCCGGGGCAATTCATCGGCTTCAATCGATACTCGGCGTCATCCAGCTCCATGGGGGTATACATGTTGCCGGAGTAGAAGCCCTCGTGACCGCTGACCTTCCAAAGGTCACGGCGCATCACGTGCGGCGTGTAAACAAGCTGATACCCGCGCCGCAGGCACTCATCTTTCATCCAGTCCTCCATGATCTTGCGAACCATGGCGCCGCGTGGATGCCAGAAAATAAGGCCCGCTCCCGCGAGCTCTTGAATGCTGAACAAGTCCAATTGCTTGCCAAGAACACGATGGTCGCGCTTTGCCGCTTCTTCCAGCCGTGCAAAGTGCTCATCGAGCGCTTTTTGAGAAAAGAATGCCGTGCCGTAAATCCGCTGTAATTGCGGATTTTTTTCATCACCCAGCCAATAAGCTCCTGCCAGGCTCGTGATCTTCACCGCCTTGACGCGGCCCGTGGAGGGCACATGCGGTCCGCGGCAGAAGTCGACGAACTTGCCATTGCGATAAAAACTCACTTGCGATCCGGGTACGGTGAACTTCGAAACGAAGTGGGTTTTCATGAAGTCGCCGTCGCGCTCAAATTCCTCCAGTGCTTCTTCGCGCGGCTCGTATTCGCGCACGAACCGCTCGTCGCGTGCCACCACTTCGGCCATCTTGCTCTGGATCAACGCCAGATCGTCCGGTGTGAAAGGCTTCTCACGATAGAAGTCGTAGAAGAACCCGGAATCCGTTGCCGGGCCGTGGCCTAACTTGGTCTCTGGAAACAATTCGAGAACCGCCGTGGCGAGCACATGCGCGGCCGAGTGGCGCACCACCTTTAATGCCTCCGGGTCTTTCTCAGTCACCAGCTCAAGACGAGCATCCTCCGCCAGAGGAGTCGACAGATCCACCAGCCGCGGCGCCGTTGCATCCTCCGCCGCATACATTGCCGCTTCGGCCGACTCGTTGTCTGAGGTACCCGGGGTCGTTGCTCCAGCCGAAATGGGGGTGAGTCGCGCGACGACCGCTGCTGCCGCCAAGCGTGGAGAGATTGAGCTCGCAATATCGAGGGGAGTCGTGCCGGAAGGAACCTCGCGAACCGCTCCGTCAGGCAAATGGATGGCAATCGTCTTCGTGCTCATCTAATTCAGAATCCTGGATTCTCTGTCGCTGCATTCGCAGTGCATTTGTGTTGCAACGACCCTTCAGGATATAACGGAATGCTTGGACGGAGTTCGCGAAATCCGGCCGCAGGAACCGCGACTGGTTTTCCTCCTTGTCAGCAGCAGTCTGCCTGCGGTAGATTGATTTTCCTGACACGTCTGTGCTATCGACTCATCCCCCCGTTGATCGGCACCCATCCCGGAAATTGGAATGTTCGGACTCACGGCCACGCCGCTATCGTGTTCTTCTGCGGCTGTGGCGCTATGGCCGAATGAGGGCGACAATGCAAGTACTTTGCAAGATCAGCAACGAAGGCGCTGAAGTGAATTGTAGTGTTTGTGGCCAAGGGTTCGCTCTGGTTTGGGAACGCCCCACCAAGTTGGAGCGGGCAAAAGCCTTGCACGAAATCGATAAGACGCTTCGCAAGCATCACTACAACAAACCCGGACCTGAAGCCCATCCCGTTCGCGGCTTTCTGGTACCGGAATTGGACAGTTCTATGGCTTCTTCTGGAGCAGCTATCACGGGGCATGCACCCAGTTGGTCACTTTGACGCATCATAACTGTTAACGGATTACTCTCGCGACGAGAGTGACGACAAGCGGAAGACAGAGAAAATCAGCTCGATGTCCGCAAATGCAAGGCAAGATAGGCAATGCCCAGGTGGCAGTACGAACAGCCACACCAAATTGCAAACGATGGGCAGCCTCGTTTTACACTTTTTGGTTTTCCTTGGGTTCTCTACGTAGCTTACGGGCACGAGTTTGAACGTTCTCAATTTGCTTCACAACAGGTGCTGGCCAGCGATTACACCCTCTGAGGTCATCGCAGCCAGCATCACCTTTTTGGGTGCCATCGGTTCTTTCGATTGTGACCGAAGTCGCATCGAAAGTGTTAGTAAACTACGCGGTTGTCGGTGTACTGCTCTCCGGCCGCGCACGAGGACGAGATGCGCTGGATTGCACTTTTTTTCTGGCTGCTACTTTGTTTCGCGGTGGCCGGCCTTGGTGGCCGCTGGACCGCCCCCGAGATTCGCGGTTGGTATCGCGATCTGAGGCAACCAGTCTTCACACCGCCCAATTTGCTTTTCGGTCCTGTTTGGACCACCCTTTATTTCTTGATGGCGATAGCCGCGTGGCGAATCACGGAGGCCCCCGACTTCGCTGCGCAATCTTGGCCTTGGCTTGTTCGTGATGCAGCTCGGATTGAACCTGGCTTGGTCATGGATATTTTTCAGAAAGCACGCCATCACCGCGGCTTTCACCGAAAACGTATGTCTCTGGATTACCATCGGCACGACGACGTTAGTTTTCAGCCGCATTGCCGCGGTCGCTGCGTGGCTAATGCTCCCATATCTGCTTTGGGTTACATTCGCAGCATTCCTGAATGGAGCACTGGCACAGCTCAATCGCAGCGTCGGTTCCAAGACGCAAACACACTACCCCTGATCGCGCGGGCCACCCGAAAATGACACTCATTCTGGCTCTAAAACACAAACGCGGACCTGGTTCGACTCCGGGTCCGCGTCTGTTTAGCTCGATTCTGCCGAATTCGGCCAGGTGGGTTTAGAGCGGCTGAACGTCTGCCGCTTGCCATCCCTTGGGCCCCTTTACCACGTTGAACTGCACGGCTTGACCTTCCTGCAAGCTCTTGAAACCACTCGAGTTGATTGCAGAGTAGTGCACGAAGACATCTTCGCCGTTCTGACGCGAGATGAAGCCGAAGCCCTTCGCGTCATTAAACCACTTCACAGTACCTTGTTCCATTTTGATCGTGTTTCCTGGATTGAATTGCGCTGGATGAATCGGAGCGACCACTGGCAGAATCTTGCTTGGTTGGGCGAGTTGCTGCTCACGCCCGGTTCGGTTCTAACGCTGGCGATAGTGTACCACTCCTCCAAAAATCTGGTGCACTTTTTCTGGCACCTGCGGTAACTTGGCTTGGTTTTTCTGGTTGGAAGTCGATCAGAATCAGCGCGAAGCAGGTAACCACCGGCTGTGATAGGGTAAAGGGTCGTTATGGAAATCGATCCAATTCTGGGTTTGCTCGGTGACCCCTTTGCGCACGCGGCGGAGCGTCTCAAGGGCGAATTCGACTCCCTGCCAGCTTTTCATTCCTCGCTTTCTGAGATGGCCGACTTGAGCGAAGTTCAGGCGGTTCTGGATGAAGCCGCTCATCGTCTGGGCGACAACTACCCTTACTTCCATCCGCTCTATGCCGGACAGATGCTCAAGCCCCCGCATCCGCTCGCGCGGGCGGCCTACTCGTTGGCGATGGCCATCAATCCCAATAATCACGCCCGCGATGGCGGCCGAGCCAGTTCTGAGATGGAAATTGAGGCCGTCGCCGAAATCGCCCACATGTTCGGCTGGATGAGTCCACACCTCGGTCATTTAACTTCTAGCGGAACCATTGCTAACCTTGAAGCTCTTTGGGTCGCCGGGCAATTGTCGCCGGGCAAGCGCATAGTCGGTTCCGAGCAGGCGCACTATACCCACAAGCGCATCTCCAGCGTCCTCAAGCTGAATTACGACAGCATCGCTACTCACAACTGCGGTCGCATGAGCCTCGACGCGCTCGAAACCGAATTGCGTAAAGGAGACGTCGGATCGGTCGTCGTAACTCTTGGAACCACCGCCATCGGCGCCGTCGATCCACTCGACGCGATCGTCCAACTTCGCGAAAAGTATGGATTCCGTATCCATGTCGACGCCGCCTACGGAGGCTATTTTCGCCTCATTCGGGACTCTCTCGGTGAGAGGGCAAGCCTCGCCTACGCTGCTATCGAACACGCTGATTCCATCGTGGTCGACCCCCACAAGCACGGCCTTCAACCCTACGGCTGCGGATGCGTTCTGTTCCGCGATCCGGGCGTTGGCCGCCTTTATAAGCACGACTCGCCCTACACCTACTTCACCTCCAGCGAACTGCACCTCGGCGAAATCAGCCTGGAGTGTTCGCGTGCTGGTGCTGCCGCGGTCGCGCTTTGGGCAACACAACGGCTCCTGCCATTGAAACCAGGGGGTGAATTTGCACGCGGGCTGGAGCAGGGAAGAGCAGCGGCCATGGAACTCGATCGCCGCCTTCGCGAGGACGCCGGCAGACGATTCACGCCCTTTGCGGCTGGCCCGCCCGAGCTCGATATCGTGGTTTGGAGAATAAGGGCATCCAACGCAAATGAAGCTTCTACCCTCGCCCAACACGTCTTCGAAGCATGTGCGGTGAAAAGTCTCCATCTGGCCCTAGTACAATTGCCGCGACACTGGTTTGGACCGCTTGGGAATGCTGAGGAAGAAATCGGCGGCCAGCTGGTGACCTGCCTCCGTTCGGTGCTAATGAAGCCTGAACACAAGGCTTGGCTTGAACGGATATGGCAGGTATTTGATGCAGCCTGCAATGAAGTTCTTTCTTAGGAACTAAGAATTATGGCGGAGATGGTTACAATCGGCGCCGCGAAAGAAAACGTTCTCATCGTGTCGGGCGCGTGTGCCGTTACCGTCCTTCCCGACCTTGGTGGCAAGATTGCTTCCATCCGGCTCCACGGCCGTGAACTCCTTCAAGCGCCACTGGCTCCCTTAGCTCTCCGGACCCAGACACTGCCCTTCGATGCGAGTGATGCGAGCGGATGGGATGAATGCCTTCCCTCCGTGGCCGCCTGCACCGTTGAAACCTCTACAGGCAACAGTCAAATTCCCGATCACGGAGATTTATGGCGTGTGATATGGCAGTCCGTGGATTCAAAAACTCAGCCGTCCCTATCCAATGATCATGCCAACCAAATCACTCTTCGCGCTGAGTGTTTTTCGCTCCCCCTCAGTCTGGAACGTTCTATCTCCCTGACAGAGTCAAAAACCGGTAAGCGCTGGGATCTGGATCTGAAATACACGTTAACCAACACATCCGATGCGCCTGTCCCCTGGGCTTGGGCGGCCCACCCGTTGTTCGCGGTCGAGCCCGGCGATCGAGTCGTGCTGCCCCCCTCCGTCCACTCGTTGCGCGTCGAAGGCTCGGCGGCTCATCGGCTTGGCAAATTCGGTGATAAGGTCAACTGGCCCATCGCCCCCCTGCCCGATGGCACATCGACTGACCTGTCTCTCGCCGAGGGTTCCGAGTCGGGCATTGGGGACAAGCTTTTCACCGGCCACCTCGGCGCGGACGAGGGCTTTTGTACGTTGGAGCGAACATCTGCAGGCTTGCGTATTCGTTTTGAATTCGACACCGCAGTCACTCCTTATATAGGAGTGTGGCTTTGCTACGGAGGCTGGCCTGACCGGCCCGGGCCCAAACAATCATGTGTCGCTCTCGAGCCCTCCACTTCTCCAGTTGATTCACTGGCGACATCGGGTGCTTGGTCTCGTTCACTGGGCCCAGGCGAAACCTGTACATGGCCGATGCACGTTCAAATTGAACTGATTTAGTTGGTGCCGCATGCACGATTTTCACGCTCTCCGTTCCTTGCATCTCGCGCGGTTCTTCGCTGAACCAGCTGTCTTCGCTGCGCCTGGGCGGGTCAACCTGATAGGCGAGCATACCGATTACGCCGAGGGTTTCGTGATGCCGGCGGCTATCGACTTCGCCACCCTGGCCGCCATCTCAGCGCGATCCGACGGCAAAGTTGTGATCTACTCCGAAAACTACTCGAAGGAACGGTCTTTCGACGTGGACGCCCTGCCAACTGCGGCGACCCATCATTGGACCGATTACCCGCTAGGCGTGATCGCAATTCTTGCCGGAGAAGGCCACAAAATCCCCGGTCTCAGCCTCAGTCTTTGGGGCGATGTCCCGCTCGGTTCAGGACTTTCCAGTTCCGCAGCCGTTGAAGTCGCAACCGCCCTGGCCGTCACCTCACTCATCGGAGTTGAGTATCCCGGACCGGTATTGGCTCGCCTCTGCCAACGTGCAGAAAACGAATTCGTCGGAGCTAACTGCGGCATCATGGACCAGTTCATCTCCGCGAACGGGGTCAAAGACAATGCTCTCCTTTTGGATTGCCGCGACCTGAGCTTCAGACTCGCCCCCATTCCGCCTGGAGTGGCCCTGGTCATCGCCAATACCATGGTCAAGCATGCCGTTTCCGGGGGTGAATACACGAGTCGTCGCTCCGAAGTAGAGGCGGCATGCGCCGTTATTGCCCGTCACCGCCCTGAAGTTCGGTTCCTCCGCGATGCGACACCTGAGGATCTCGAACGCTGGGGTAGCGAAATGTCGCCCACCGCGCTCAAGCGGGCACGCCATGTGATCACTGAAAACCTGCGCACCGTCGCCGCCGCCGATGCTCTCATCCGCCACGATTTGCCCGAGGTCGGGCGCTTGATGGCTGAAGCGCACCGCAGCTACAGCGAAGACTTTGAGGCCAGCTGCATTGAGGCTGATGCCATGGTCGCTCTTGCACAGGACTTGCCGGGTCTCATCGGTGCGCGACTCACCGGCGGAGGCTTCGGAGGCTGCACAGTGAACCTCGTCGAAGCCGAGCACTCCGTAGCTTTTGTTGAAGCGCTCTCCAAACGCTACGCCGCAAAAATCGGAATCGAACCACAAATCCACATTTGTCACGCGTCGGGTGGCGCACATAGCGTCGAATAGCGCATCCAATCATTCAGTCCATGGTGGTAGGGGTTCACGGTTTTTGATCCGATGGAAACTGGAAGCTGCCTATTCAGCGTGTGGTGAAATGAGCGGTTGAAGCCCTGGGGAAACTGTACAATCGGCCGCCTTTAGTCACCGAAAATGAAGATTGCCACCTTTTTTTGAGAGTTCCTTGCTAGAATCGTGTTGAAATCTCTCAGATGAGTTCAGTTGGGCGGGCTCCGATGAGCCTCGCAGTTTTTTTATTCCACGGCTATGCTGTGCGGTCATGCGGCGTACTCGGAGACTTAAGGTATATATGCTCTCAACATCAAGACCCTTTGCATACGAATCATTCCCATCTTCCGGCTTGGTGGCTTATTTCTCCATGGAGATTGCCATCAACCCCGCAATGCCTACCTACTCTGGCGGTTTGGGAGTTTTGGCTGGAGACACGTTGCGTTCCGCGGCCGACCTCAATATTCCGCTGGTCGCCTTTAGTCTCCTTCACCGCAAGGGATACTTTCAACAGCACCTGGACCGTACCGGTGTCCAAACTGAAGAGGTTCAGGCTTGGAACCCCGCTTATTTTTGTGTAGAAGAGCCGGCGCGAGTAACGGTTTCTGTTGAAGACCGGACCGTGCAGGTTCGGGCTTGGCGTTATAACCTTGAAGGCCGTTCCGGTCACGTGGTTCCCATCTACCTGCTCGATACCGACATCGAAGGCAATTCCGGTTGGGATCGCGGATTGACGGATCATCTGTACGGGGGCGACACCAACTACCGTCTCCAGCAAGAAATCGTCCTGGGCATGGGCGGGGCACGGATGGCCAAGGCGCTTGGCCTGAACGTCAATGTCTATCACATGAACGAAGGTCACGCCGCGCTGCTGACGTTAACCTTGCTTGAGAGCCAACTTGCAGGTGGTCCGCTGGGTGCTGTGACAGAAGCAGATTTAGCCTTGGTACGAGGCAAGTGTGTCTTCACAACACACACACCGGTTCCTGCCGGTCACGACCGTTTCTCGAACGAACAAGCGGTTCGCATCCTCGGCGGCGACCGCACCGCACGCCTTCAGAAGCTGAACTGCTTCCACGAAGGCTTGCTTAACATGACCCTCGTAGCATTGCGCTTCTCGCGCTATGCGAATGGGGTGGCCATGCAACATGGCAAAGTCTCGCGGGAAATGTTCCCTGAGTTCTCCATCGACTCCATCACCAACGGTGTGCATGCGCCCACCTGGGTTTCAGAGCCTGTGCAGCAGATGTTGGACACTCACATTCCGGCCTGGCGCCGCGACAATCTTTACCTACGCAATGCCATCGACCTGCCCATCGGAGCGATGCTGAGTGCCCATGCGCGGACCAAGGAAGACCTGTTGGCCGAAGTAGCGTCTCGTACGGGACTGGTGTTGAATCCCAAGGTGCTTACGCTCGGTTTCGCTCGCCGCGCCGCTACCTACAAGCGCGCCAACCTGCTCTTCGCTGACCCCGATCGCTTGTTAAAGATCGCCACCGCTGCGGGCGGCCTCCAGATTCTCTATGCCGGAAAGGCTCATCCTCAGGATGAACCTGGCAAGGCGCTCATCCGGCAGGTCATTGAACGCGCCGGCGCGCTCTCCAATGACGTTCTGCGCGTTGTATATCTCGAAAACTATGCGTGGGATCTCGGTGCCTTGCTCACTGCCGGTGTCGACGTGTGGGTCAATACTCCGCGTCGTCCCTATGAGGCCTCGGGCACAAGCGGTATGAAGGCGGCTCTGAACGGCGTGCCAAGCTTGTCGATCCTCGATGGTTGGTGGATAGAAGGTTGCATTGAAGGAGTCACCGGATGGGCCGTTGAAGACGGTGCTAGCGATACAGAAGAGGCCACATCTCTCTACGAGAAGCTGGAGAAATCCGTCGCTCCGCTGTACCTGCAGGCTCCCGAGAAGTGGGGTCACTTGATGCGCACTACTCTGGCGTTCAACGGCTCCTACTTCAACACCAATCGCATGGTGAAGCAGTACACCCGCAACGCTTACTATCCTGTAAAGCTGGTCGACAACGCCCGGGTTGAAGAAGCGGCATTCGCAAACTAAAGCTGACGAAGCACATCCCAAAGTAGAACAGCGGACTTCCCATACAGGGAGTCCGCTGTTTGTCCGTTCGGGCAAGCCCTCAACCATCGATCAGGCGCTCAAATATAATTACAATTTTGCTGCTGATTGCCATTTCACCTTCTTGCGTCTGCTTTTCTGCCCTCACCGTGGAGTCGTGACCGGCCGGGCATGGCGCAGGTTTCGAATCGGTGTGGCTCGAGATCGAGGGATTTTTGCCGCAAACTTCTGTCATCGCCGCGCCCGTCAATCAGTCGCGGCCGTTGTGTGTCGATCTCGACGGTACTCTAGTCAAATCCGACACCCTCGTTGACGGAATCTTCCAATTCCTTCGCCGCCAGCCTCTTCAATTCTGGCGATTGCCGCTATGGCTGGCTGGAGGCAAGGCGCGCCTTAAGATCGAGGTGGCGCATCGGGCGGTTTTGGATGTCACGCGCCTGCCTTACAACGCCGACTTACTCCGCTATTTGCAGGAACAGCGGCGCGAGGGCCGGTCTATTTGCCTGGCAACCGGGGCCGACAAGCCGCTCGCCGAGCGCGTTGCGGGGCACCTAGGTATCTTCGACGGAGTTCTCGCCACCGAGGCAACCACCAACCTGACCAGTACGCGGAAGCTCGCCCGTCTTGAACAGCAGTTTGGAGAATTCGACTACATCGGCAACTCCCAGGCTGATCTTCCGCTGCTCGTTCATGCGCAGCAAGCGATGCTCGCGAATCCCAGCAGTGGCCTGCGCCTGAGATTGCAGATGCGACATGTACGAGTGGTCAGGACTTTTCTCGATCGACGGCCCCGGGTCCCCACGGTATTCAAGGCCATCCGAGTGCATCAGTGGTCCAAGAACTTCCTGGTGATTCTGCCACTCATCATGTCCCACAAGCTTTCCACGGTATCCATCGCTGCTGCCGTAGAGGCATTTTTCTGTTTCAGTTTCATGGCTTCGGCGAACTACGTCGTCAACGATCTGCTCGACATGGAGAGCGATCGACGCCATCCCTCCAAGCGCTTCCGCCCCTTCGCTTCAGGCGATTTGCAGGTAAGTGGCGGCCTCCTTTTGGTGATGGCGCTGGTCGGCGCATCCCTGTGCCTGCTTCCGCTGCTGCCTTCTGGATTCGCTCTCTGGCTAGGACTCTACATCGTGGCCACCATGTCCTATTCCATCTACTTCAAGCGTGTGGTGGTTGTGGATGTATTGATGCTCTCGGGCCTATATACCCTCAGGATGCTCGCCGGCGGCGCTGCAACAGGGACCGCAATCTCGCAGTGGCTGGCCAGCTTCTCGACGCTCCTGTTTCTGTCACTGGCCATGCTTAAGCGCGTCAGCGAACTCGAAAATCTGAGAGAGCGCGGCATCGCAGCCACGCCCGGACGCGGATACCTGGTCGCCGACTTGAGCCAGATCCGAAGCTTCGGAACGGCCAGCGCCTACGCCGCCGTGGTGGTCTTCATGCTCTACATTGCGCGGCCCGACGTATCGGATCTCTACCGCCACGCGAGCCGCCTTTGGCTGGTTGTACCACTGCTGTTGTATTGGCTCAACCGCGTTTGGCTTTTGGCATCCAGGGGCGAACTCAACGAAGATCCGGTCATCTTCGCCATTCGCGACAAGATAAGCCTGGCTGTCGGCGCCACCGTGCTCTTGGTTGCGATTCTCGCCTTATGAGTCATGCCCGTCTAATGCTTTCGCAGTCCGATCCTGCCAAGCGCTACTTCGAAACCACTCGAAGTGGTTTGCATGGCGAGACAAACCGCTTCGATCACTGTTCAAAATTGAGTCATTTCAGCGTCTTGGTCGTCTCTAATGTACAGGGACGTTGATTGGAGATTTGCATTTTTTCACCCCCAAGATCTTCATCTACCATTGTAGTTTCAAGGTTTACCCGAATTTAGAACTGTGGAGTTCAGTTGGCTGAAAGTTTAATTCAGCAATCGCAGCCTGAGGCTACCGTCGATAACAACGGTATAGTCGCCATTGCTGTGGGCCAAAGACGAACACTCCGGTGGCCTTTTCTCAGGGAGAAGCCACCTTGCGCAGCTTCGAAAATGTCGACAAGTTTTAAGAAACTGCTAGAGCCTCAAGTATCTCCCTGATGAGCAAACCGGTGCAGGAGCGAGTACCAGCCCTATGATGTGGATTGTCCGGCTTGCGCTGCGACGGCCTTATACCTTTGTCGTCTTCGCGCTTTTGATTCTGATCCTCGGCATCTTCAGTATCCTGACGATGCCCACGGATATTTTTCCGAATATCAATATCCCCGTTGTCACGGTGGTGTGGCAGTACACCGGCCTTTCCGCAGATCAGATGGCCAACCGCATCGTCACTAACAGCGAACGCGGCATGACCACTACGGTCAACGACATCGAACACATTGAATCGCAATCCCTGAACGGCATTGCGATCATCAAAATTTTCTTCCAGCCAAACGTAAACGTCGCCTCCGCCGTCGCGCAGGTCACTTCCATCAACCAGGTTCAGTTGCGCAGCCTGCCCCCGGGCACAACCCCGCCGTTCATCATCCAGTACAACGCTTCGAGTGTGCCCGTGCTGCAACTCGGTCTGTCGGGGCTTGGGCTCAATGAACAGCAGTTGAACGACCTCGGCACCAACACCATTCGTACCCAGTTGGCCACCATTGAAGGCGCGCAAACCCCTTATCCGTACGGAGGCAAACAGCGCCAGATCCAGGTTGATATCGACCTGGCTGCTTTGCAGGCCAAGGGCCTTTCCCCGGGTGACGTGGTCAACGCTGTCAGCGCCCAGAACCTCATCGTTCCCTCCGGCACAATGAAGATCGATCGCTTCGAATATGCGATCGAAACCAACTCCGCTCCAGATGCCGTTGAAGCCCTCAATGATCTTCCCGTTCGTACTGTGAACGGTGCCGTAATCTACATACGCGACGTGGCTCACGTCCGCGACGGCAGCCCGCCACAGACCAACATCGTCCGCGTCGACGGCCGCCGTGCCATCCTCATGAGCATTATGAAGACTGGCTCAGCCTCGACGTTGGACATCATCGAAGGCGTTCGGTCCAAGATTGATGGCATGAAGGGGCAGCTACCGCCCCAGCTAAAAATTTCGGCCCTCAGCGACCAATCGATTTTTGTGCGTGGCGCCATTAGTGGTGTGGTCCGGGAGGCCATCATCGCCGCTTGCCTTACCGGCATCATGATCCTCGTGTTTCTCGGCAGTTGGCGATCGACGCTCATCATCGCGGTCTCGATTCCGCTCTCCATCCTCTGTTCGCTCATCGTGCTATCCATGTTGCACGAAACTATTAACATCATGACCCTGGGCGGCATGGCCCTCGCGGTCGGCATCCTGGTCGACGACGCCACCGTCGAAATTGAAAACATCAATCGAAATCTCGAGTCAGGTAAGGAAATCGAGCAAGCCATCCTTGATGGTGCTGCGCAGATCGCGACGCCCGCGCTGGTCTCAACCCTGGCCATCTGCATCGTCTTCGTCCCCATGTTCTTTCTAGGCGGGGTGGCGCGCTACCTCTTCGTGCCCTTGGCCGAGGCCGTGGTGTTCGCGATGCTCGCCAGCTATCTGCTGTCGCGTACCGTCGTGCCCACCATGGCCCGCTACCTCCTCAAAGAGCATGACGACGTCGAAGTGCAGCAGAAGAGGAAAAGCCGCAATCCGTTCGTTCGTTTTCAACTCGCCTTTGAAGACCGCTTCGAAAGAATTCGCATAGGCTACCTGCGCTTCCTCACCCTCTGCGTCGATCACGCGGGAATCTTCCTTGGTGTCTTCGTCGTCTTCGCCCTCCTCTCCGTCGGCTTGCTCGCCCCTTTCCTCGGGCAGGACTTCTTCCCCTCTGTCGATTCGGGACAGTTTAAAATCCACGTCCGCGCGCGCACCGGAACTCGTATTGAAGAGACCGCCGCGCTCTGCGACCACATCGACAACACTATTCGTCAGCATGTTCCGACTGATGAAATTGTCAACATAGTGGATAACATCGGTTTGCCTTATTCCGGCTTGAACTTGTCTTACTCGACCTCGGCGCCTATCGGTCCCGCCGATGCTGATATCCAGGTGCAGCTGACTGAAAAGCATCATCCCACTGCACCCTATGTCGAGCACCTGCGTTCGATCCTGGCGCGTGAATATCCGGGGGTTACGTTCTATGTGTTACCGGTCGACATCGTCACCCAGATTCTGAACTTTGGCTTGTCCGCTCCCATAGACATTCAAATCGTGGGACCCAATCTCTACGCCAATCGCGCTCTCGCCGAACGCATGCTCGATGAAGTTCGGTATGTGCCCGGAGCTGCCGATGCGCGTATTCAGCAGCCGTTCGATTATCCCAACATGACGGTGAACGTCGATCGGACTCGCGCTTCGTCCATCGGCCTCACTCAGCAGAATGTCGCGCAAAGTTTGCTTGTAGCTTTGAGCGGAAGCTTTCAAACCACCCCCAGTTTCTACCTGGATCCGCACAATGGTGTGAGTTATAACGTCGCCACGCAGACGCCGCAATATGGCTTGGACACGATGGCTGCCCTCGAGAGCCTGCCCGTGACCGCCGGCCCGCTCAGCGTGCAGCAGCCTATCACTTCTAACAGCACTGGGGCTCCGGGAGCACCG
>OCTA010001889.1_pt1 | contig 19196 bp, 10 predicted proteins | sample 1538991 | NCBI WGS metagenome assembly OCTA01 (sample SAMEA3539302, study PRJEB22396) | soil metagenome | biome: tundra; feature: field; material: soil | place: USA | collected 2010-05 | depth 0.15 m | reverse complement strand
CGGGCTGCGGCAAATCCACGCTACTGTCCATCCTGGGCTTGCTTGACACGCCCACGGGCGGCCGCTACCTGCTGAACAACCAGCCGGTCGAGAACCTCAGCTTCAGCGAGCGCTCTCGCATCCGCAACCAGGAGATCGGCTTCATCTTTCAGAGCTTCAATCTCATCGGCGATCTCACTGTTGAGGAGAACGTCGAGCTGCCGCTCACCTACCGTGCCGGCATGCCTTCGGCGGAGCGCAAGAAGCGCGTTAAGGAAGCATTGGAACGCGTCAACATGGCGCATCGCATGCGGCACTATCCGGCGCAACTCTCCGGCGGTCAACAGCAGCGCGTGGCGGTCGCACGTGCGTTGGCTGGCTCTCCCTCCATCCTCCTGGCCGACGAGCCTACCGGCAACCTCGACTCAAAGAACGGCGAAGCTGTGATGCACCTGCTCGCCGACCTGCACCGCGAGGGTTCCACCATCTGCATGGTGACGCACGATCCGCGCTTTGCCAAGCATGCTGAGCGCGAAGTGCACCTGTTCGACGGAAAGGTAGTCTCGGAGGACGAGCTCAAGAAGCTTACTGAAGAAGTGGAGGCGTAACCATGCTTCAGGATCTTCGCTTTGCATTGCGCCAACTGCGCAAGACGCCGGGGTTTACCCTGACGGCGGTGCTTACGCTGGCCTTCGGCATCGGCGCCACGACTGCCATTTTCTCTATCGTTGAAGGCGTGCTCCTCCGCCCCCTGCCGTTTCCACAGCAGGATAGGCTGGTCACGCTCGGCGACGTCGTCGAAGGCACAGGCAGCGACAACGGCGGAATCTCTGGCGTGACAGCCCCGGAGATCCGTACCTACATGCAGGATACGCGTGGATTCGCCGCTTTGGGCGCGTATCAGCAAAGCGGGTATGAACTCTCTGGCGTAGGCGAGCCCGCGCAGATCAATGGGTCCCGACTTACCGGGAGCATCTTCCCGGTGCTTGGCGTTGCGCCGTTGATGGGTCGCGGATTCACGCAGAGAGAAGACGAAACCAGCCAACAGGTAGCCGTCATCAGTTATCAGATGTGGCACAGCCGCTTTCACGGCGCGGACAACATTCTTGGGCAGAAAATACTCCTCGATCGCAAGCCCTACGAAATCATTGGCGTTATGCCGCGTGATTTCGAGTTTCCGCTGGTTCCCGGCCAACTGAACCGCAGCGACCTCTGGGTTCCCTTGAGCCTCACGCCGCAAGAGGGCGCTGGCTCGTGGAATTTTCAGATGGTGGGGCGGCTCAAGCCTGGAGTGACTGCCGCACAGGCACAGCAGGACGCGGTGCCCGTCGCGCAGGAGATCATGCGCGCGTTTCCCGGATTCATGTCCAGCCTGCGTATCCAGCCGGTGGTGAAGTCTCTGCAGGAATACACTGTCGAACAGGCCCGCCCGCTGGTGCGCACGCTTTTCCTGGCCGTCGCCGTCGTACTGTTCATTGCATGCGTCAATCTCGCCAGCTTGTTGCTCGTGAGGGTCATTCGCCGCCGCCGCGAAATCGCTGTGCGTCTCGCGCTGGGCGCAAATTCAATGGCAGTAATTCGCCAGAACCTGATCGAAGCTCTTGCTCTCAGCATTGCAGGCGGACTGCTGGGGCTTAGCCTTGCGGCCGTCGCGCTGCGCGTGGGTGTCAGCTTTCTGCCGGAGACGCTTCCGCGAGTCAGCTCGATCGGGCTCGATTGGAAAGTCATGGCGTTCGCTCTCCTGTTGGCCGTGATTACAGGATTCTTGTGTGGTCTTCTTCCCGCCTGGTCCGCCGCGCGGACCAGTGTCAATGAGGCCTTGAAAGAGGGTGGACGCACTGGCACCGCCGGCGCCGGCCACGCACGCCTGCGCTCGATCCTGGTAATTGCAGAGATCGCGGTTGCCCTCGTTTTGCTCACATCGGCGGGATTACTCCTGCGGAGTTTTGACAAGCTGCGCTCCGTCGACCTGGGCTTCCGCACAGATCACACATTGACTGCCTCGTACAACCTGCCCCAACGCCAATATTCCACGCAGGCGTCAGTGGACTCGTTCAACAACACGCTTCTCGACAAGCTGCAGAGCTTGCCTGGCATCAAATCAGTTGGCGTTACCTCACAACTGCCTTCGGGCGGGAATAATTCGAGCACTGTATTCGTTGTGGAGGGTTATGTTCCGCCCAAGGGCGCGGATCTAAGTCTCGCGTGGCCGTCCTATCTGCTCGGCAATTATTTTGAGGCAGCGGGCATTCCATTGCTGCGGGGGCGCGAATTTACTACTGCGGACCAGACTCGATCGCCACTGGTAATCATTGTGAATCACACAATGGCCCAACACTACTGGCCTGGTCAGGACCCGATCGGCAAACGCGTGCGCTGGGGCCTGCCTGAATCGCCTACGCCGTGGATGACCGTCGTGGGGGAGATCAGCGACATCAAGCAGAACGGAGCCGACGCACCGACCCGTGAGCAAATCTACCAGCCAGTCAGTCAGGGTAGTAGTTCTTTTGGCTCGTTGGTGCCTCCGGGGACGCTCGATGGCAATGGCGGCGTCATTGTGCTGCGTACCATGCTGCCCCCCGAGCAAATGGCGAGCGCCTTGATCTCTACCGTGCGCTCCATCGATCCGCAGCTTGCGCTCACCCACGTCGAGTCCATGGACAAGGTGATCGAAGAAGGCGAAGCGTCGCGCCGCTTTAATACCGTGCTCATCTCCAGCTTTGCCACGGCGGCCGTGCTGCTGGCTCTGCTCGGCATCTATAGTGTCATTGCCTTTTCCGCGGCCTTGCGCACGCAGGAAATGGCGATTCGCCTCGCTCTCGGCTCGCAGCGATCCACCATCGTTGGGATTGTGGTCGCATCCGGCGCCAAACTCGGTATTGCAGGCTGCGCCATTGGAGCCGTGGCGGCCGTGTTTGCCACGCGCCTGATGCGCTCGCTCCTGTTCCAGGTCAACCCTCTTGATCCGTACGTGCTTGTGTTGGCTGCGGTCTCCATCTTCGCGCTCGCGCTCACGGCATCCGTCATACCTGCGCGCCGCGCCGCGTCAATTGAACCGATGCAGGCGTTGCGAGACGAATAGCCGTCAGGTTCGAACCGCGCGAATCGAATGAGTGAAGTCTTTTAAGGCCACGAGAGAAACACGATGAACAAGATGCTCGAAAACTCGGCTCGGAACCTTCGTTTCGCGCTTCGCCAGTTACACAAGTCGACGGGATTCACGGTGACGGCAGTCCTTACGCTGGCTTTGGGCATCGCCGCTTTGACCACAGTGGCCACATGGACGAAGGCGGTCCTTTACGATCCCTGGCCGCATGTGGTGTCGCCGCGCTCGCTTCGTTTTGTCGATGCAACGGTGCTCGGCAGCAATGGCTATTCGGTGCATTACGATCAATATCGCTACCTGCGCGAACAGGGCCGCTCCATTGAAAATGCGGCCGCCTTTTCCATCGACCTCGTGAATCTGACCTCAGCCGGCATGCAGCCCCAGGCCATTTCCGCGGGAATCGTTTCGTCGAGCTATTTCCAACTACTTGGTTTGAAGCCGCGGATTGGCCGATTCTTTCTTCCTGGCGTCAACGACCGATCCTATGGCGCAAGCAATGAGGTCGTGCTTTCCAATGCTCTTTGGCGCGAGCGATTTGGTGCCGACCCCAATGTGGCGGGACGCTCTATTTCAATCAATGGCCATGCATTCACGATCGTGGGCGTAGCACCCGAAGAGTTCGCAGGAATCTTTGGCGGCATTGCGGAGTCGGCATGGCTGCCGCTCTCAAGCTTGCGCGATCTCTCCGCTGATTCACCGCCCGATCCGCTTCTTCATTACGGTCTGCAAGTAGTTGTTCGTCTTCGTCCCGGCGTCCAGGATTCAGTTGCGGCGGCCGAAGTGCACACGCTTGCCCGCACCTTTGCGAGCCAGCAGCACGACAGCAAATACAACGGATGGGATCTGAACCTGGGAGACTCCGCGCATTTTCAGCGAGGACTCTTTGGCATCATTGGCGAGCAGTTGCCCGTGCTCTTCGGAGCGTCCGTTCTTCTCATGGTGCTGGTTTGCATCAACATCGCGTCGCTATTGGGACAACATGCGGCACGCCGGCGGCGGGAAGTTGCCATCAGAACTACTCTTGGAGCCTCGCCAACCAACATTGCTGCGCAAGTCCTGACTGAGACCGGGCTCTTGGCCGCGATGGGCGCATTAGCAGGATGGGGCGCCAGCACCGGACTATCAAAAGCGCTTTATGTGCTGCTGCCCAACTTTGGATTCTCCATGGCATTCAACCTGCACAGCGACGCGCGCATTCTGCTTTTTGTTATTGGTATTGCTTCTGTGGTCACACTGGCCTGCGGCATGTACCCGGTGCGTCAATCCCTGCGAGTCTCGCAGAATGAGGCGCTGCACGAAGGGGGAGCGGCCGTTGCCGGCGGCTCGCGTAACAGGCTAGGACAACGCATCCTCCTCGGCCTGCAACTGGGCATTTGCTTTGTCGTGCTGGTTTGCTGTGGGCTCCTCACGCGCACGGCGTTCAAAATCGTCACGCTCGATACCGGTTTCAACCGAGCTGACTGTGTGACCGCGAGCTTCGATCTTTCACGCTCGGGATATAAGAGCGAGCGCGGCCTGGCATTTCAGGCGGCTCTCCTTGATCGGCTCCGCAACGGGCCCGGCGTCATTGGCGCCACACTCACTTCGCACCTGCCCATGGGTGATATGGGCTCTGGAAATACACGGGACTTCAGCATTCCAGGGTATGTACCGGCGAAGGGTGAGGAGATGGCGGTGGTAACAGACTTGGAGGGGCCCGATTTCTTTCACACGATGCGCATCCCGCTGCAGCAAGGCCGCGAGTTCAATGTGCATGACAATGCTGCGTCACCTAACGTCGCGGTCATCAACGAGAGCATGGCCCGCCGCTATTGGCCCAAAGGCGATGCCATCGGCCACAGCGTAATGGTAGGCGATAAGGCAAGGCAGATCGTGGGCGTTGTGCACGACTACACCTATTACAACCCGCAAACGACTGTTCAGGATCCGGTTCTCTTTCTGCCCCTTGCCCAGGAGTATTCGAGCCTCATCTTTGTCGCGATCCGCACCCGCATCCCGGAGTCTGCGGCGGTAATGCTCCTGCGTCGGGCAGTTGGGGAATTGGACAGCAAGCTCCCGCTCGAAAATCTAGAGACTCTTGACGCGGTCGTGGGCACACGTGATCAATTATGGCGAGTTCCGGCCGAACTGCTTGGCGTGTACGCCTTGTCGAGCGTGCTGGTGGCAATGCTTGGCTTGTACGCGGTGATGGCCTATTCCGTGATCGAGCGTCATCGCGAGTTCGCTTTGCGGATCGCCCTTGGCTCGTCGCGCGCGGGAATCTTCCAGCTTGTCTTGAGCGGCATTGGAGTGACCGCGGCGATCGGGTTGATCAGCGGCACGCTCGGCTCCGTTGCCGCGGTGCGCCTGTTGAGAGCCATGCTGTTTGGAGTAACGCCTTCCGATCCGGTCAGCTACTGTGTGGCAGCAGCGTTCTTGCTGTTCACCGTGTTTGCCTCCGGGATGGCACCGGCGCGCCGCGCGGCTTCCATCGAACCCATGCAGGCGCTGCGCAGTGAATAAGGAGGCGAACCGATGCGATCTCTAATTCAGGACCTTCGATACGCGTTCCGCCAGTTGCGCAAGTCACCGGGCTTCACTTTGACGGCGGTGCTTACACTGGCCCTCGGCATCGGCGTCACCGCGGCCGTATATAGCGTGATTCAAACTGTTCTGTTGGAGCCGCTGCCTTACCCCGGATCCGACCGTTTAGTGGGCGTAGCCTTTACTTTCCCACAGGAAAAACCGAACGCCGAGCAAGTCGGCACCGCTGCGGATTTTCTTCGCGAACACAACCAGGAGTTTTCCTATCTCGCCGTTCTGGATGACTCCGGCGCCGCGGTCAATCTCTCGGCCAACGGTGGCCATGCGGTGCAAGTCAACGCGCTGCGCGTCTCTGAGGGCTACTTCCGCACGTTGGGCGTGGCGCCCGCGTTGGGACGGGGCTTTTTACCAGACGAAGACCGGCCTGGTAGCGGGAGATCCACCATATTGAGCGATGGCCTCTGGAAACACGCTTTTGGCCGGGATCCCAACATTGTCGGCCGTGCCGTTCGCATCAACGAAGACACCTTTACGGTGGTGGGCGTGATGCCCGCTGGGTTCGCAGTGACCGCAGAGACCGCGCCGGGCGTGATGGGCACGCCGGATCTCTGGCAGCCGCTCCAACTAAGCCCTGCGACTCCCGGATACGAAGGCGATAACTTTGAGATGATCGGGCGTTTGCGGGATGGCGCGACCATTCCGCAGGTTCAATCGCAATTGAATGCGCTCAATTCCGTCTTCTATCATCAGCATCCGGAATACAAGACCTGGACCAGCCGCAGCAATGACCTTCACCAGTTCCGCGTGTGGAAGCTGCAGGATGTGATGGTCAGCAACGTGCGTCGCAGCCTGCTTACCGTGATGGGCGCTGTGCTGGCCGTGCTTCTTGTTGCGTGCTTGAATCTAGCTGGGCTCATGATGGCGCGTGCCATGCGCCGTTCGCGCGAGATCGCATTGCGCTCCGCATTGGGCGCCTCCAATGCGCAGTTAGTACAGCTGATGGCCTGCGAAGGATTTCTGCTGGCCCTGGGCGGCGGTTTGCTCGGCGTACTGGTGGCGCGCGCGTCGACCGACTTGCTGCTACATGCCGCGCCACTCGCCATTCCCCATTTGAACGGCGGCCCCAGTCCGTGGCTCCTGAGTATGGTGGTTCTCGGATTTGCACTCGCTGGCTCTGCCATCTTCTCCATGCTCCCTGCCTGGGTCGTTCTCCGCAACAAGAGTCGCGAGATGCGCTTGGGCGGCCCGTCGCTCGGTGAGACTGTCTCCCATGCGCTCCTCTCCCGCACCCTCTTGGTGATGCAGATTGCCCTGGCTACCGTACTCGTCTCCATGGCATCAGTACTCCTTGGAACTTTTGTCCGTCTGCGCGATTTGCCCTCCGGCATTGAACCCAAACAACTCACCGTCTTTCAAGTCGCGCTCAAAGGTGATCGCTATGCGAACACGCGCCAAACCGTTCAGTTCATCACCACTGTGCTCGACAGCCTGCGCCATGCGCCCGGTGTGGATCGCGTTGCGGCAGTGAACGGCTTGCCCCTCGATCGCGGCCTCAACGAGGCCGGAAACCCGGCAGACCGGCCAAACCTACGTCGTACCGTCGAGGTCCGTTTCGTTACCGCTGGATACTTTCGGACGATGGGAATTCCTGTGCTCGCAGGCCGTGACATTGCCGGCAGCGACCGAGCCGGGGGCGAACCCGTAGCCCTGATTGGCGAGACCGCCGCGAGACGGTGGTGGCCTGGCCGTTCGCCGATCGGAGAGACCATCCAACTCGGCGGCACAGAGCATTCCCGCATTGTTGGCGTGGTGGCGGATGTCCAGATGCATTCGCTCGTCGAAAGCCAGGGCAATGTCTTCTATATTCCAATTGCTCAGCTTCCCAACGACTCGACGGCGGTCATCAACGGATGGTTCCCAACCAGCTTTGCGATTCGTACAGCCGCCAACGTCAATCTGACTGCAGTTGCGCAGCAGGCCGTCGAGCACGCCGATCCCGAGATTCCCGTTGCACGCCTCAGCACCATGCAGGCAGTCATTAACTCGACTATTCAGGAGCCGCGCTTCTTCTCATTAGTGGCAAGCGGCTTCTCTGGTTTCGCGCTGGTCCTCACGGTCATCGGCCTCTTCGGATTGCTCAGCTATCAGGTGACGCAGAGAACACGCGAGATTGGCGTGCGCATGGCCCTTGGCGCAGATCGCTCTGTCATTCTGCGGGTTTTTCTGGGGCGTGGTCTCGCGGTCGCATCGTCGGGCATTACGCTGGGCCTGATTTCAAGCTGGCTAATGCACCCGGTACTGGGCCATCTGTTGATCGACTCGGGTGTCGATACTTCCAGCGGCGCGACGAACATTGTGATGAACGGTACGCTGGCTGCTGCCATAACTGCTTTTGCGATACTTTGCGCCGCGGTGGCGGCAAGTTGGCTGCCGGCGCGCCGCGCGGCTTCCATCGAACCCATGCAGGCGCTCAGAACGGAATAGTAGGCGACACGACAAACGCAACGGAGAATCAACGCGATGAATCAGCTCTTACAAGACCTCCGCTACGCAGTGCGGCAGTTGCGCAAATCGCCGGGTTTCACGCTCACGGCAATCGTGACGCTTGCGCTGGGCATTGGCGCCAACACCGCCATCTTCACATTGGTGCAGGGTATCCTGCTGCGCTCGCTGCCCGTTGTCAATCCATCGCAGCTCTATCGCATCGGCGATAACGACGATTGTTGCGTTGAAGGAGGATTCCCGGGCAACGCAGGCGATACCGGCGACTTCAGCATCTTCTCTTTCGACCTGTATCAAAATCTGAAAGCCGCAACGCCGGAGTTCGAACAACTCGCTGCGGTCCAGGCGGGGCAATGGACGTGGAGCGTGCGCCGTGGTAATGGCTTGTCCAAGCCGATGCGCGCGGAATTTGTCTCAGGCAATTATTTCTCGACTCTCGGACTCGGCGCCTATAACGGGCGTGTGCTCAGTGCGAATGACGATACGCCCGCCGCGGCTCCGTCCACAGTGATCAGCTACAAGGCGTGGCAGGGCGAATTTGCAGCCGACCCGTCGATCGTGGGCTCCACCATATACATTCAAGCCCGTCCTTTCACTGTCATCGGCGTGGCGCCGCCCGGTTTCTTCGGCGATCGCGAGACCGACAGTCCGCCCGATTTCTGGCTGCCTCTTCAGACTGAACCGTACGTTCGCGGACCCATGGCCATCCTCCATCACGAGGATTCGCACTGGCTCTATCCCATCGGCAGAGTTCGTCCGGGAACGAATATCCGCGCATTGCAGGTCAAAATCTCGATACTGCTCCGTCAGTGGCTCTCCAGTCGTTCGACCTACACATCTAACGGTGGCAAGACCATCATCCCCAAGGAGCATGTGATTCTTTCTGTGGGCGGCGGGGGAATCCAGAGCCTGCAGCAGGAGACAGGCGAAGGCCTCAACATGCTCATGATTCTTTCGAGCGTTGTGCTCCTCATCGCCTGTGCCAACATTGCCAACCTGCTCATGGCGCAAGGCATGGCCCGGCGTTCGGACATCGCGGTACGCATGGCCCTCGGTGCGGGACGCAGCCGCGTCATTCGCCAGATCATTACAGAAAGCGTGTTGCTAAGTTGCGTTGGCGGACTCGCCGGACTGGGCGTCGCCTACGCCGGGTCGCGCACCATTCTCGCCCTGGCATTTCCTGACGCACACAATCTCCCCATCAATGCCCACCCCTCCCTCGCTGTGCTTAGCTTTGCATTTCTCGTTTCGCTCATCACGGGCATCCTCTTTGGGATTGCGCCCGCCTGGATGTCGTCGCATGCTCAACCAGCCGAAGCGCTGCGCGGCGTCAACCGCTCCACCCGCGACCGCTCCTCTCTGCCCCAGAAAGCGCTGGTTGTCTTTCAGGCCGCGTTGTCGCTGGTTCTGCTTGCCGGAGCCATCCTGATGACCAAGTCGCTTGCCAATCTCGAGCACCAGGACTTCGGCATCGCCACAACCAACCGCTACGTGCTTCACCTCGATCCCTCCGGCGCCGGATACACGGTTGATCGGTTGCCCGGACTATACCGTGAGCTCGAGGACCGCTTCGCCGCCTTGCCCGGCGTCGCCAATGTGGGGATGGCTCTCTATAGCCCCCTTGAGGGCGACAACTGGGGAGAGTGCGTCATTCAACAAGGCCATCCCGCCCCCGGGCCAAACTCCCATTGCGGATCCACCTGGGATCGCGTGAGCACTCATTTCCTCAATACCATTGGCGTGCCGATAGTCCGCGGCCGCGATTTCACTCCTCAGGACACGGCTACTTCTCCGCAAGTTGCCGTGGTCAACGAGACCTTCGCCAGGAGATTCTTCCCCAATCAGAATCCCGTCGGACAACACTTCGGTATCGACATGCCGCAATACTCAGGCAGCTTCGAGATTGTCGGCGTCTTTCGCGACTTCAAGCTCAACAACCCGCGCGAAGAAGTTCACCCCGTTTTCCTGCGCCCACTTTCACAGCAGTTCACCGGCTACAAGGAACCCGGGATGATCTCCGGGGAAACGCAATCCATGTTCATCGATTCCATCTTGGTCAACTTCAATCGTCCACAGCAGGATGCCGATGCTCTGATCCGCAACACACTGGCCGGCATCGACCCGAATCTGACTGTCATGGACTTGCACACGCTCGATGAGCAGGTCGCAGGCAACTTCAATGAGGACAGGCTCGTCGCGCAGCTCACAAGCCTGTTCGGCATCCTTTCGCTCATCCTCGCTTCAGTCGGGCTCTACGGCGTCATGTCGTATTTTGTCGCCCGCCGCACCAGCGAGATCGGAATTCGCATGGCGCTGGGTGCAACTCGAACGAGCGTTGTGTCCATGGTGATGCGCGGCGCATTAGCCCAGGTCTTTATCGGACTTGCTCTGGGCATTCCCGCTGCGCTCATTGCGGGACATTTGATGGCGACCCAAACGGATACTTCAGTCAACGCCTATTCGCTGCTCTATAAAGTGAGCGGATATGATCCATTGGCCCTGGCGGGTGCGACCCTCCTGCTAGCCCTTTGCGCCGTTGCGGCAAGCTTCATCCCCGCCCGTCGTGCTTCGTCGATTGAACCCATGCAAGCACTGCGCACGGAGTGAAGTGCCGTCAACTGAAAGAGAGGCCCTATGAAGAACGTACTTCAAAATCTCCGCTTCAGTTTGCGCATGTTGCGCAAGAGCCTTGGCCTCACGGCAACGGTGGTTATTACCCTGGCTCTCGGCATCGGCGCCACTACGGCCATCTACACGGTGGTCTACGCGACCTTGCTGGCTCCCATGCCCTATCCAAATCCCGACCAGCTCGTCATGGTGTGGTCGAAAATTCAGACTTTCCGCAACAGCGTTTCGGCAGGCGACTTTACCGACTGGCAGCAACAGAGCGGCACGTTTCAGGATTTGAACGCGTTCACTGGCGCAGACTTTAACCTCGCGGGCAAGGAAGCGCCGGAGATGGTGAATGGCCGAAAGACCACTCCGGGCATGTACCGGATGATGGGCAACCCTTTGCAGCTTGGTCGCGATTTTCTGCCCGAAGAGGGCGTGGACGGTAAGGACCAGGTCGTGATCCTGATGAACAAATTGTGGAGACGGCTCGGGGCCGATCCGCATATCATCGGCAAGCAAATCACCCTCGATCAGAAACCATATACCGTAGTGGGCGTATTTGCTCCGGGCCAGGCCGATCGCCTTCAAGAAGAGCTCGTCGTTCCGCTCGTCTTCAAGCCCGAGCAGTTGAACCACGACTTCCACTGGCTCCTCGTGATGGGACGGCTCAAGCCGGGCGTCACGCTCCAACAGGCCCAGGCGGACATGAATGCCGTGACCACGCACATCGCGCAAGCAAATCCTCGATCGAATAAAGGTTGGGGCGCGACCGTTGAGCCGCTTAAGAACGACTTCCTCGGAGACAACGTCAAGCTCACTCTGTGGCTGCTGCTCGGCGCAGTAGGATTCGTGCTGCTGATCGCCTGCGTCAATGTTGCCAATCTGCTGCTGGCCAAAGGCACCACCAGGCAAAAAGAAATTGCGATCCGCTCCGCATTGGGAGCTTCGCGACGCGATGTCTTCATTCAATTCGTCACCGAGAGCCTGATTCTTGGGGGCATCGGCGGCGTGGTGGGCGTTGGTCTGGGCTACGCCATGCTGCGAGGCCTCATCGCGGTCATGCCTCGCGACACACTCCCCAGCGAAGCGGATCTTCACCTGAATCTGCCCGTGTTGCTCGTCACTTTGGCGGCCACAACTTTTGCAGGATTGCTTTTCGGCACCGCCCCCGCGTGGTACGCATCGCGCATCGACCCGGCAGAGTCTCTCAAAGAGGGAGGCCGCGCCGGCGCCGGCAGATTGCGCAATCGTTTGCGGCAACTGCTGGTAGTGGGCGAGTTCGCACTGGCTCTGGCTTTGCTCGCTGGCGCCGGATTGGCAATGCACAGCTTCTGGAACCTGGCCCACGTCGATCTCGGCGTCCAGACCGATCACGTGCTGACCTTCGAACTACCAATAGCTGAGGGCAAACTCACGCAGCCGGAGCAACTCATCGGCTACTATCAGCAGATACTGCGCAGCGTGGAGTCGGCGACCGGTGTGCAGAGCGCCGCCGCGGTCACCGGCATGCCGCTCCAGGGCACGGGATTTGGCATGCCCTTCACAATTGCCGGCCAGCCAGCCTTCGCCGATCCATCGCAACGGCCCGCTGCCGGATTCCAGATGGTCACGCCCGATTATTTCAAGACTTTCGGCATCCATATCGTCAAAGGACGCGCATTTACTGACCAGGACACGGCTGCGACCGTGCGTGTCGCGATGGTCAATGAAAAGTTTGCCAACCATTTCTTTCCCGGCAAGAATCCCCTGGGCCAGCACCTCATGGTGGAGCAGTTGGTTCCCGGCGTCACCAAGCTCGGTCCGCCGCAGTCCTGGGAGATCGTCGGCGTCTTCCACGACGTGCGCGGTGGCGCGTTCAACGATCAGCGAGAAGAGATCGACATTCCCTTCTTTCAGATACCTTGGCCCGGCGCAAGCATTGGAGTGTTGACCTCAGGCGATCCAGCAGCCATGACGAAGACGGTTTCCGCCGCAGTGCATGCTGTCGATCCAACCGTGGCCGTAGCGCACGTTGAGACGCTGAATCAAATTCGCGATGAAGCGCTCGCGGGCGATCGATTCACGCTCCTGCTCTATGTCTCTTTCGCTGCCATTGCACTGTTGTTGGCGGCAGTCGGTATCTACGGCGTCATGGCGTTTGCGGTTGGCCAGCGCAAGCATGAAATCGGAATCCGCATGGCGTTGGGCGCAAGCCGCGACCGCGTCGTGCGCATGATTCTGCGCGAAGGCGCAACGATGGCCAGCGCAGGATTGGTGCTGGGACTGGGCGGCGCGTATTTCGTGGGCCGCGCCATGCGCAGCACACTTTACGGCGTGGGCACCATCGATCTGTCGGCATTCTGCGCTGTTAGCGTGCTATTGCTTGCTTCAGCGCTGGTGGCGTGCTATTTTCCGGCCCGCCGTGCCGCCGCCGTCGAACCCATGAAAGCTTTGAGAATCGAATAACCCCTGGCGCAGCTGAACCTTGAGATCGGAGTAGTTACATGATCGAACTGAAGAACATCGAGCGAAGTTACAGAACCGGCCACACCGAAACCTGGGTGCTGCGCCGCATCGGGCTCACCATTAAAGAAGGTGAATTCGTCACAGTTATGGGACCGTCGGGGGCAGGGAAGTCATCGCTTCTCAACGTGCTTGCGCTGCTCGATGACGGGTGGCTGGGCGAGTACTGGTTCGGCGAGACAGCTGCGCACAAGCTGAACCGCAAGCAGCGCGCGGACCTCGCGCGTCAACGCATCGGCATGGTCTTCCAGAGTTATCACCTGCTCGACGATCTCACCGTTGCAGAGAACATCGATCTGCCTCTCTCCTACAAGAACATGCCCTCGAAAGACCGAGCCGGCATGGTGGCCGACATTCTTGACCGCTTCCAGATCGTCGCCAAGAAAGATCTGTTTCCCAACCAGCTCTCGGGAGGACAGCAGCAGTTGGTAGGCATCGCGCGCGCCGTGGTACACGCCCCCGCGCTTCTGCTGGCCGACGAACCCACTGGCAACCTCCACTCCACGCAGGCCCGCGAAATCATGGAACTTTTCCGTGAACTCAATCGCCAGGGAACCACGATTGTGCAGGTCACGCACTCTGAAGAAAACGCCCATTACGGCAAGCGCATCCTCGAGCTGCGCGATGGCTGGCTCACACGCGACGAAACTCTGCAGGCCGCTTCCACGGAGGTTGGCGCACAGTGAACTCCTCCATGACTAATTCGAACGTTCGTATTTGCACTCGTATTCAGGCTTTCGTCGCGATCCTCCTGTTGCAGGCGAACATGGCTCTCGCCGTGGAGCCGCCGTCACCAAAAGCTGTGCCCGACAATCCGCAAGCAACTTTGCCCGCGCCGGAGGCTCCCATACCCGCGACCACGCAACCAGCGGCAGCGCCAATTTCGCTGGCGCAACAGATGCAGCAGGAACAGCGCCAAGCGAGCGCCCCGCAACAGCCATTTCACGTGGAGCTGCCGCACTCGCACAAGCCATTCTCGGCCTATCGACCCAGCAATGTACCTCCTCTCGATCTCAACAACTCACCACGCCTGCAAAACCTCATGCGCGATGGAAAGCTGTACCTTTCGTTGCACGATGCCATCGCCCTCGCTATCGAGAACAACCTCGATCTTGCCTACTTCCGCTATAACTTCCCCATTGCGCAAACCGACTACGCGCGCACAAAAGCGGGCGGCCAAGTGAATGGTGTCGACACTGGGATTGTGCAGTCCTCCACGCAGGGCGGCTTCAGCGGCGGCAATGCCGGCGGCGCAGGAGCCAGTTCCGGGTCGGCCGCTGCGGGTGCTGGCGGCATCGTGACCTCCACGCTCGGCGCCGGGACCTCAGTCCCTTCTTTCGATCCATTTCTTAACTTCAAAGGCTACGTTGATCACACGGTCCTCCAGGAGGGCAATGCCTTCCAAACCGGCGTGCTCACATTTAAAGAGAACACCATCCAGGCCCTTGCAAGTTTCTCGCAGAACTTTCCGATGGGAACGGGCCTGCAAATCAATTACCAGGGCCAGCGTTTCGCCAATAACAGCCCCTATGAAGCCATCAATCCCACGCTCAACGCAAGTTTTCAGGTGATTCTTACGCAGCAGTTGCTCGCCGGTTTCGGTATCGCCACCAACGAGCGCTACATGCATATCGCCAAGAAGAATATCCAGATCAACGACCTCGCCTTTCGCGCCCAGGTGATTGCCACCGTCACCCAGGTCGAGAATATCTATTGGGATCTTGTGAATGCCTATCAGGATGAACAGGTCAAGGAGCGTTCCCTCTCCTTTGCGCAGAAGACTCTTCAGGATGATCAGAAGCAGCTTGAGCTGAACGCAATTCCGGCCATGCAGGTCACCAAGGACGAGTCGGACGTGGCCACCAGCGAAGGCGACCTCACCGTTTCGCGCGCCACTCTCCGTTTGAACGAGCTCCTCATTAAAAACGCCATCACCAAGACCGACGACCCGGCCATTGACGAAATGCCGGTTATCCCTCTCGATAACAAAGTCCCGGCCGATCCCAACGCCACGAAATCGATCGACGATCTGATTGCCGAAGCCGAAAAGAACCGCCCCGACGTCGCCCAGGACGAGATCGCGATGCAAGTGGCGGAGGAAAGTCTAAAATCCATCCGAAGCGAACTGTTGCCCACGCTGAATGTCTATGGCTTCTACGAGGGAGCTGGCATTGCCGGACCGAAGAATCCGGGCTGCGACTTGTCCCCGGCTGAATGCGCGTCGGATCTCCCCACGGGCTTTGGCGCCATGTTCCAAAATACCTTTAACTACTCGTCGCCGGAATATCAGTTCGGGATGAATTTGCAGATCAACCTTCGTAACCGTGTCGGCAAGGCCGACCAGTTTCGAGCGGTGCTGGAATTCCGGCGGAAACAGATCACATTCGAGGAGCAGAAGAAGTACATCCGCTTCGACGTGCGCAACACGCAATTCGCGCTGCAGCAGGCGCAGGCACGAGTCGATGCCGCGCAGAAGGCCCGCGACCTGGCGCAGCATACGTTCGACATCACGCAGCAGGAGCAGAAACTCGGCGCCAAGTCCAGCTACGATACGCTGGTCGCACAGCACGATCTGGCTATTGCCGAATCCACCTTCGTGGCCGCACAGGCGTCGTATGAAAAAGCGAAGGTGGACATCGATCGTGCCACCGGGGCAACACTGGAGCGGACCGGGGTCTCAATCGACGATGCAAAGTTGGGCGTAGTTACGCATGCGCCGTAGAATCACTGGAAGGGTCCATGTCTACCGCAACACAAACCATCTCGAATGCCGCCATCGCGCGTGAGGCGCGTAACCCGGCGCAGAGGACTGTTTTCGAAGACTATGGCATCTCGATCGCCGACGCCAGAACCGGCGTCGTGGAGGCGAGCAATCCTGAGGCAAAGCACCGGAGAATAGATGACAGACCCTCTTAAGAATGAACGAATCCGGGTTCTCGTCGCCGACGATCAGCCGCACATCCTTGAAGCCGTCGAGCTGCTGCTCCAGCCGCAAGGCATTCAGGTGGATTGCGTACGCTCGCCGCAATTGCTGCTGGAGGCGCTGGGCCAATGCGACTACGATGTGCTGCTCATCGACCTCAATTACACTCGCGACACAACCTCCGGCCGTGAAGGTCTCGATCTGCTTGCGCGCCTTCATGAGATCGATCCGCGCCTGCCCGTTATCGTGATGACGGCCTGGGGCAATATCGACCTCGCGGTTGAATCCATCAAGCGCGGCGCGCGCGACTTTATTCAGAAACCGTGGGAGAACGAGCGCCTTGTCAGTCTCATCCGGGTGCATGCCGAGCTGCACCAGGCATTGCGCCGGGCGCGCCATCTGGAGCTGGAAAACCGACTGCTTCGCGCCGAAGGCATGCCGGAGTTCATCGCCGGAGCCCCTTCGATGCAGCCGGTTCTCGAACTCATCGGGCAGGTCGGCCCCTCTGACGCCAACGTGCTCATCACGGGCGAGCACGGCACCGGTAAGGAAATCGTGGCCAAGTTGCTTCACTCAGCGTCGCCGCGCAGCCGCATGGCGCTTGTGGCTGTCAATGCCGGCGGCCTGCCCGAGGGCACCTTCGAAAGCGAAATCTTCGGCCACGTCAAAGGCGCATTCACCGATGCGCGCACTGACCGTGTCGGCCGCTTTGAACTCGCAAGCGGCGGAACGCTTTTTCTGGACGAAATCGCCAATGTCCCCCTCCGACAGCAGGCCAAGCTGCTCCGCGTGCTTGAAACCGGCGAACTGGAGCGTGTTGGCTCGTCGCAAACCCGGCGTGTCGATGTGCGCGTTCTCTCTGCCACCAACGCCGACCTGCAAGCCGAGGCCAAGGCAGGAAACTTCCGCGAAGATCTCCTCTTCCGCATCAATACCGTCGAGATTCATTTGCCTGCTTTGCGCGATCGGCGCGAAGACATCCCCGTGCTGGCCGCGCACTTTCTTGACCGTAACCGCTCCCGCTATCGCAAGCAGGTCCATGGCTTTTCTCCCGCTGCCATGCAGCAGATGTTGCAATATCAGTGGCCGGGAAATGTGCGGGAATTGGAGCACGCCGTGGAACGCGCCGTGCTGCTCTGCCGCGGCGAAGAGATTGAACCGGCTAACCTCGCTGTTGCTTCCGCGCGCGGCACCACCCAATCCTTTGAAAATATGAGTATCGACGAAGTCGAATCTCTGCTCATCCGCAAAGTGCTGCGGCGCTGCGACGGAAACATCTCGCAAGCCGCAGAAGCCCTTGGCCTCAGCCGCGCCGCCCTGTATCGCCGCATCCAAAAATATGGTTTATGAGAGCGAGAGGTTCGCGCGGCACGTGCGCAGACGCCACCGCTCGGCGGTTCGCAGGGCATGGCTCTATTGTTTTTGGCTTACCTTGCCCGCGCTCGCTTTCTTCGCTATTCTCATCGATCAGCACCACATCACCGCGGCGCCCGCAATCCTGCTGACCGGCTGTCTTCTGCTCTACCTTGTCCTGGTATGCGCATCACTGATCGAAGGCCTCGTCCGCCCGTTGCAAACCCTCTCGAACGTCGTGTCGTCCCTGCGAGAAGGCGACTACTCCTTCCGCGCCCGCGGCGCCACCTCATCGGACGCTCTTGGCGAGTTGGCTGCCGAGATCAACGCGCTCGCCGATCTGCTGCAAAAACAGCGCGTGCGCTCTCTTGAAGCCACCGCCTTACTGGCGCGCATTCTCGAGGTCATGCACTCACCCATCTTTGCCTTTGACCGCGATAACGTCCTTCAGCTTGTCAACGATGCCGGCGTGCAGTTGCTCGGCGTGCCGCACGCCCGCTGCTTTGGACGGACCGCCCACGAACTGAGCCTCGAATACCTGCTCGCGGCGCCCGATCAGAGCATCCACTCGTTCGGCACCAAGCCCAATCGCTGGTTGTTGCGCAAGGCCGCATTTCGCCAGGACGGCGCGCCGCACACCCTGCTTCTGCTGGCCGACGTGAGCCAGCCACTGCGCGAAGAGGAGCAAGCCGCATGGAAGCGCCTCATTCGTGTCCTGGGCCACGAACTTTCCAACTCCCTTGCCCCCATCAAGTCCATTGCCGGCAGCCTTCTCGCGCGGGTAGACCAGATGAGAGGCGATGAGTTGACGGTGCGCGATTTTCGCCGTGGTCTCGGCGTGGTCGAGAGCCGCGCTGACTCTCTGCACCGGTTCGTGCAGTCCTACCGTGTTCTGGCCCAATTGCCTCCGCCGCAGCTGAAACAGATCCAGGTAGCGCCTCTGCTGGAGCGCGTAGCTCTGCTCGAGCAGCGAGTGCCGGTGCAGGTCGACCTCGGTCCCTCCGCAACGCTCCATGCCGATCCCGACCAACTCGAGCAGATGTTGATCAACTTGCTGGCCAACGCTGTTGACGCATCGCTGGCCAATGGGGCGCAGCCCGTGCGCATCGGCTGGCGGCTGGCGGATTCAAGTCTTGTGGTATCCATCGAAGATCGTGGTCTTGGCATCGCCAACACTGAGAATCTTTTTGTGCCGTTCTACACGACCAAGCCAACCGGCAGTGGCGTAGGACTCGCGCTCGCGCAGCAAATCGCACGCGCCCATGGCGGCGAAATCCGCCTCGTCAATCGCGATGACGGCGAGGGTGCTCGCGCCATTGTTCGATTGCCTCTGGCCTAAATCTGGAAAGATGAACGTGCGGTCGCCGCCGATTCCTTGCCTGCGCCGATCTCTGTGGCCACGATACAATTGCGCCCGTTGCTTTTGGCTCGATAGAGCGCTGCATCCGCCTCGCGAATCAGTTCTTCATGGCTGGCCGGGAAGCCCGAGGCAACGCCAAAACTGGCTGTTAATGAAATGGTCGTGTCACCGTGGACGACTCGTGCTTCTGCGATAGCAACTCTCAGTTCCTCGGAGCGCTCGCGTGCATGCATGAACCCCGATCCGGGGAGAATCAGCAGAAACTCCTCGCCGCCATAGCGGCCGACCCAGTCATAGCTGCGCACCATGCGCTGGAAGATTTGGCTCGCCACCTT
>OCTA010001887.1_pt1 | contig 19204 bp, 14 predicted proteins | sample 1538991 | NCBI WGS metagenome assembly OCTA01 (sample SAMEA3539302, study PRJEB22396) | soil metagenome | biome: tundra; feature: field; material: soil | place: USA | collected 2010-05 | depth 0.15 m | reverse complement strand
GCCGTTCCCGCCGCCGGGCGCGGGCCAGGCGGGAGGGCACGCTCGGCGGCCAGAACGACTTTGACGACGGATCCCAGCTCGGCGGCAATGATGGCGGGCGTCACGGGGGGCATCACGGCGGGGGCTTCTACGGTGGCGGCGCAGATGGCGGCGGCCATCACGGCGGGGGCGGGGGCTTCGACGGCGGGGGCGGCGGCGGGCACCACTAGGCGCGCGCTGGCCGGACCACCCCTATCAAACATGAACAACGAGAAGGGAGCGGGATGGGAATCCTGGACGGCAAGCGGATTCTGGTGACGGGAGTCCTCACCGACTCCTCGATCGCGTTCCACGTGGCCAGGGTTGCGCAGCAGGAAGGCGCGACGGTGGTGCTCACCGGGTTCGGCCGGATGAGCCTGGTGGAGCGGGTCGCGAAACGGCTCCCGACCACGCCGCCGGTCGTTGAGCTTGATGTGACCGATACCGGCCATCTCGGCTCGCTGGCGGAGCGTGTCTCCGCCCATGTCGATGGCCTGGACGGCGTGCTGCATGGCGTTGCGTTCGCGCCGCAGGCGGCGCTCGGCGGCAACTTCCTGCAGACCGAGTGGCCGGACGTGGCCACGGCGGTGCAAGTGTCGACTTATTCGCTTAAGGCACTGGCTATGGCCGCGCTGCCCCTGCTCGGCGAGGGAGGATCGATCGTCGGCCTGACCTTCGACGCCTCGGTGGCATGGCCGTTCTACGACTGGATGGGCGTGGCCAAGGCAGGCCTGGAGTCGTGTGCCCGTTACCTGGCCCGGTATCTCGGCCCGCAGGGGATCCGGGTGAACCTGGTCGCCGCGGGCCCACTGCGCACCATGGCGGCCAAGAGCATCCCCGGGTTCGTCGAATTCGAGGCGATGTGGGACAAGCGGGCTCCGCTCGGCTGGGACAACACGGACCCTGGGCCGGCCGCCCAGGCATGCGTGGCGCTGCTGTCAGACTGGTTCCCCGCCACCACTGGCGAGATCGTGCACTCGGACGGCGGCGTCCACGGGACCGGCGGCTGACGGACAGGTAGCAGGAGGCGCCATGGCCGACGGGCCAGCCAGGCCGGCCAGGGAGTTCGTGCTCACCCTGTCGTGCCCAGACCGGCCCGGCATCGTGCACGCCGTCGCCGCCTACCTGTACCAGGCGGGCGGCAACATCCTGGACAGCCAGCAGTACGCCGACCGGATCGCGGACCGGTTCTTCATGCGCGTGCACGTGGAGGTCCTGGCCAGCGCGGGCCAGAGCGCCCCCGCCGCGTTTGACGGTCCGGCCCTGCGCGGCGGGTTCGGCCCGATCGCGAGCCAGTTCGGCATGGACTGGGAGCTGCACGATCTGGCCATCCGCCCCCGGGTGCTGATCATGGTGTCCAGGGAGGGGCACTGCCTCAACGACCTGCTCTACCGGCGTGGCGCCGAGTCACTGGGCATCGATGTGCCGCTGGTGGTCGGCAACCATCCCGATCTGGGCCCGCTGGCGACCGCGCACGGGGTGCCGTTCGAGCATGTGCCGGCCGGGTCGGACGTTCTGTCCAGGGAGCAGGCCGAGGGGCGGTTGCTTGACCTCATCGACTGCCACCGCATCGACTTCGTGGTACTGGCCCGGTATATGCGGATCCTCTCGCCTGCCATCTGCGCCAAGCTGACCGGGCGGGTCATCAACATTCACCACTCGTTCCTGCCCAGCTTCCGTGGCGCCCGGCCGCACCAGCAGGCGCACGAGCACGGGGTGAAGGTGATCGGTGCGACGGCGCACTACGTCACCGCAGAACTCGACGAGGGGCCGATCATCGAGCAGGAGGTGGCCAGGGTCGACCATCGCTCCTCGCCGGCGGAACTGGCGGCCATCGGGCGCGACGCGGAACGGGTTGCTCTGGCCCGCGCGGTCCGCTGGCACGCCGGGCACCGCATCCTGCTGCATGGCCGCCGCACCGTTATTTTCCGGTGAGGATTCCGCGACCTGCGCTTCTCCGCGCCGACTGCTACGTCAGCCGGCGCGCCGTGTAAGAGTTACGTAAACCTAGCGCCCGCGCAGGAAATCATGGCCCCAGCTGGCCGGACATCGATAACGACTTGTGACACTTTCGGGCCGGGATTGCGACCCGCGAGTATCTAAAATTCGGGTGACTCACCCGTCGGCAGGCGCCGCGCAGGGCCGATCACGCCCGCCGGAGCAGGTGTCCTCGCGAGATGGACGACCAGCGGCGGGCCCGCTAACAGAAAGGCAGCTACCGATGATTCGACTACGGTCTTCCGGCCGCGGCGCGCCGCTCCGGCGTCTGGCGCGCCATATGGCGTCCGCCCATTACAAGGGCAAGGGGGACCGATGATCGGATTTGCCCGAACGGGCACGAAGGTGGCGGTCCTGGCCGCCGTGGCCGCCATGGCGCTGGCCGCCTGCGGGGGAAGCACCAGCAGCACGTCGTCGTCCTCGCTCGGCCCGCAGGGCGCGTACGGCAAGGTGCCCGCCGCGACGGGCACGGCGCACGCTGGCACCATCACGGTCGCGCAGGGGCCCAGCTCGTCGCCACTCTGGATCCTGCCCATCATCACCTCGGCCGACAACTCGGTGTTCACGGTCTACCAGTTCGACTACCAGATGTGGCGGCCGCTGTACTGGCTGGTCAACGGGGTCGAGCCGACGGAAGTGCCGTCGATGAGCATCGCCAACGAGCCGGTGTGGAGCAACGGCGACAAGACCGTCAGCATCACGATCAAGAGCAACTACAAGTGGTCCGACGGGCAGCCGGTCACCGCGAAGGACGTGCTGTTCTGGTACGACGTGGCCAAGGCCGGGATCAAGGTCAGCCCGGCCAACTGGGCCTTCTACACGCCGGGCCTCGGCATCCCCGACGAGGTCGCCAGCGTCACCACGCCCAGCACCAGCACGGTCGTGTTCCACCTGACCAAGGCGGTCAACCCGACCTGGTTCAAGGAGAACATGCTGGGCTCCATCCAGCCCATGCCGTCCCACGCCTGGGCCAAGACGTCGGCCACCGGCCCGACGGTGGACTTCACCAAGCCGGCCAACGCGACGGCCATCTACAACTTCCTTTCCGCGCAGTCCAAGTCGGTGGGCACGTGGGCCAGCAACCCGCTGTGGCAGACCGTGGATGGCCCCTACACTCTGTCCGCGTTCAACAGCACCACCGGTGCCTACACCCTGAAGCCCAACGCCTCCTACGGCGGTCCCCACGCGGCCAAGGTATCGACCATCATGTCGGTGCCGTTCACCTCGGACGCCGCCGAGTTCAACGCGGTCAAGGCACACAGCATCGACGTGGGCTACGTGCCGCTGACGGATGTGCCGCAACTCGGCAGCGTGCAGTCGGCCTACAACGCGTTCGGCTACCCCGACTTCGGCTTTACCTTCGTCGTCTACAACTTCAAGGACACCACCGGCCACTTCAACAACGTCATCTCTCAGCTCTACATCCGGCAGGTGCTGGCGCACCTGGAGAACGAGCCCGGCTACATCAAGGCCTTCTTCTACAACGCGGGCGGCTCGGCCTTCGGGCCGGTGCCGGCCATCCCGAAGAGCCCGTACACGCCGACCAACGCGCTGACCAACCCCTACCCATACAGCGTGTCCACCGCCAGCAGCCTGCTGAAGTCGCATGGCTGGACGGTGGTGCCCGGCGGCACCGACAGCTGTGCCAAGCCCGGCACGGCGGCGAATGAGTGCGGGGCCGGCATTCCCGCGGGCACCAAGCTCGCGTTCAACCTGATCTACGGCACCAACCCGGCGGTCATCGGGGAGCAGGTCACCGACCTCGCCTCGCAGGCGAAGAAGGCCGGCATCACGGTCACCCTGTCGTCGAGCAACTTCAACTACATGCTCACCAACTACAACGACCCGTCGTCGCCCAAGGACATCAACAAGTGGGCGATGGAGGACTTCGGCGGGGAGACCAACTCGACCGACCCGACCACCTATGGCGTGTTCAACTCGGCGGGGTCGGGCAACATCGGCGGCTACTCTGACCCGACGGCGGACTCGCTCATCAACGCCTCCATCTCGAGCCCCAATTCGAGCGCGGTGACCAACGAGGCCAGCTACCTGACCAAGGAGCAGCCGAGCCTGTTCCAGCCCAACCCGGACAACGCGTTCGGCACGGCGGCGATCGTGGTGTGGTCGAAGACCATATCCGGCAACCCGATCGCGTTCGAGAACATCACCCAGGCCAACCTCACCCCTGAGTACTGGTATCTCACCAAGTAAGCACGCTGGACCTTCCTGGCCCCCGGTGATACACCGGGGGCCAGGAGGCACTCCTTACACTTCGGGCATAGAGATGAAGAGCTAAGCCAAAGGAGAGGGCACGGGCTGTGAGCGCTTACCTGGTCCGCCGGTTCCTGACATCGATCGTCGTCCTCATCGGGGTCTCGATCTTCATCTTCGCCCTGCTGCACCTGATCTTCCCGTCGCCCGCCATCGTCGTGCTGGGCCCGCGGGCCAACCGGGTGACGATCGCGGCGTGGAACCAGCAGAACGGGTTCGACAGCACGTGGATCGTGCAGTACCTGCACTACATGAACAACCTGCTGCACGGCAACCTCGGCTATTCCTACCGGCTCAACCAGAGCGTGGCCGCCCTGTTCGGCGGGGTGTGGGCGCGCAGCGCCTACTTGTCCGGAATCTCGCTGCTGTTCGCGGTGGCGATCGCGGTCCCGCTCGGGATCTACCAGGCGGTGCGCCGCAACACCCTGGGCGACACCGTGGCCACCAGCCTGGCCTTCGTCACCTACGCCATGCCGGTCTTCTTCCTCGCCTACATCCTCATCCAGGTGTTCGCGCTCTCGCTGCACGTCCTGGGCTACGAGGGCAGCCAGTCCACCTCGATCCCGGCCATCTTCGCCGACTGGCACGACATGACGCTGCCCATCGCGTCCCTGACCCTGCTCACCGTCGCCTCGTTCTCCCGGTACATGCGCTCCACGGCGATCGACACCCTGTCCCATGACTACATCAAGGCGGCCCGGGCCAAGGGCCTGCCGGAGCGACTGGTGCTGTCGCGGCACCTGGTGCGCAACGCCTGCCTGCCGATGGTCACCCTGATCGGGCTGTCGATCCCGACCCTGCTGGCGGGCAACCTCATCACCGAGACCGTGTTCAACTACAAGGGGCTCGGGCTGCTGTTCTACACCAGCCTGAACAACGAGGACTACAACGTGCTGCTGGCCTACACGCTGGTCGGCGCGGTCCTCACCATCGTCGGCAACCTGGTCGCCGACATCGCGCTGACCATCGCCGATCCCCGCATCCGGCTGGCCTGACCGGCAGGCACCATCCCGAGGAGGCCCGCAATGGCTGGACACGTCCAAGCCCTCCCGCCACCCGACCTCGCCCAGCTGCCCGAGGGCGGCGAAGTCGGCCCGGTGCAGAGCGGGTGGCGGCTGGCCCTGCGCGAGTTCACCCGGAACCGGCTGGCCGTCGTCGGCCTGGGCATTATCGCGTTCTTCGTGCTGTTCTGCTTCGCCGGGCCGCTCGTCTACCACGGCAACATCATCAACACCGACCTCACCTCCACCAACCTGGCGCCCGGGGCAGGCCATCCGCTCGGCACCGACAACGAGGGCTTCGACCAGCTCGGCCTGCTGATGAACGGCGGCCAGGCCGCCCTCGAGGTCGGGTTCTTCGCCGCGGTCATCGCCATCACCATCGGCGCGCTCTGGGGAGCCATCGCCGGACTGGCCGGGGGCATCCTGGACTCGGCCATGATGCGGGTGGTGGACGTCTTCCTGTCGGTACCGATCCTGTTCGTCGCGCTGATCGTGGCGGTCAGGTACGGCGCGACCGTGCTGTCCCTCAGCCTGATCATCGGCGCCTTCACCTGGCTCGTCCCGGCCCGGCTGGTGCGCGGGGAGGTACTCACGCTCCGGGTGCGGGACTTCGTCGCCGCCGCCCGCGCGGCCGGCTCCGGCCAGTCGCGGCTGATCGGTCGGCACCTCCTCCCCAACGCGCTCGGCGTGATCATCGTCAACGTCACCTTCAACGTCGCCGACGCGATCCTCTACGTTGCCTATCTCGGCTTCCTCGGCTTCGGTCTGCACTACCCGCACCAGGACTGGGGCGACATGCTCTCCAACGGCGTCACCTACATGGTCGACGGGTACTGGTGGCTGATCTACCCGGTCGGCGCCTGCATCGTCCTGGTGGTGATGGCCTGCAACATGGTCGGCGACGGGCTGCGCGACTCGCTGGACGTGCGGCTGCGCCGCCGCTGAGGACGCCCGGTCCGGAGATGAGCGACCCGGCCCCCACCCGCTGACCCAAGGAGTACCCGCGCATGGCCCCTATCCTGGCGATCAAGGATCTGTCGACCCACATCCAGCTGACCAAGTCGGTGGTGCACGCGGTCGGCAACGTCGATCTTTACATCGAGGCGGGGGAGACCCTGGGCCTGGTGGGAGAGTCGGGCTGCGGCAAGTCGATGACCGGTCTGTCGATCATGGGGCTGCTGCCGCCCGGTGGCTCCATCGTGGGCGGCTCGATCATGCTGGACGGGCGGGAACTGGTCGGCCTCCCCGAAGACCAGCTCCGCAAGGTCCGGGGCAACGACATCGCGATGATCTTCCAGGATCCGCTCACCTCGCTCGACCCGACGAAGACCATCGGCTACCAGGTCGCGGAGCCCGTCCGGCTGCACCGGGGGGCGAGCAAGGAAGAGGCGCGGGAGCGGGCCGCCGAAGTTCTGGGCCTGGTCGGGCTGCCCAGGCCCAGGGAGAGGCTCGGCGACTATCCCCATCAGCTGTCGGGCGGACTCCGCCAGCGGGTGATGATCGCGACGGCGCTGAGCTGCGAGCCGAAGCTGCTCATCGCCGATGAGCCGACCACTGCTCTCGATGTCACGATCCAGGCGCAGATCCTGGCCCTGCTCGACGATCTCAAGACGCGGCTGGGCATGGCGATGCTGCTGATCACGCACGATATGGGGGTGATCGCCGGGCACGCGGACCGGGTCAACGTGATGTACGCGGGCCGCATGGTGGAGACGACCGACACGGGCACGCTCTTCAGCCATATGCACCACCCGTACACCCAGGCGCTGCTGGCGTCGATACCGCGGCTGGACCAGGACAACACGCAGCGGCTGCTCAGCATCGGCGGGCTGCCGCCCGACCTGGCCAGCCCGCCTCCCGGCTGCCGGTTCGCCCCCCGGTGCAGCCGGGCCACGGACAAGTGCCGCCAGGACGAGCCGCCGCTCACCGGCCCCAGCCTCGAGCACCTGTTCTCCTGCTGGCACCCGGTGGACGGTCCGCTGGCCCTGAACCTGAGCCCGGCCGGGAGCGATCACGCCGACCCCGTCGACATCCCGGTGCTCGTCCCCGGTGACGACCGCCAGCCGCCGGATCCCACCGTCGATGCCGCCGTGCTCACCGGGCGCGCCGCCCGGCAGGCCAGGCGGGTGGCCCGGGAAGACGCGGCCGGGGCCGGCTCGCCGCTGCTGGAAATCCGTGACCTGGTGAAGGAGTTCCCGGTCACCTCGGGGCTGGTCCTGCAGCGCAAGGTGGGCAGCGTCAAGGCGGTGTCCGGTATCTCGTTCACGGTCCACGCGGGGGAAACATTCGGCCTGGTGGGCGAGTCGGGCTGCGGGAAGACCACGACCGGGCGCATGGTCGTCGCCCTGGAGAAGCCGACCTCCGGCTCCGTACGGCTGAGCGGCACCGACATCTCCGGATTGCACCGGTCCGAGCTGCGTCACCGCCGCCGCGACCTCCAGATGATGTTCCAGGATCCGTACTCCTCGCTCGACCCGCGGATGCGGGTGGGCGCGATCATCGGCGAGCCGCTGGCCATCCAGCACGCGGGCAGCAAGAAGGAGCAGCGGCAGCGGGTGTACGAACTGCTCGACGAGGTCGGGCTGCCCCGCAACGCCGTCGAACGCTACCCGCACGAGTTTTCCGGCGGGCAGCGGCAGCGGATCGGGCTGGCCCGCGCGCTGACCCTGAATCCCCGGGTCATCGTGGCCGACGAGCCGGTGAGCGCGCTGGACGTGTCCATCCGGGCGCAGGTGCTCAACCTGATGAAGCGGCTGCAGGCCGAGCACGGGCTCACCTACATCGTGATCTCGCATGACCTGGCCGTGGTGAAGTACCTGGCCGACCGGATCGGTGTCATGTACCTGGGCAAGCTCGTGGAGATGGGCTCCGGGCAGGACATCTACGCCCGGCCCGCGCACCCGTATACGGCCGGCCTGATAGACGCGATCCTGATACCCGACCCGGAGATCGCGAGAGCACAACGGCAGACGGTCGTCTCGGGCGAGCTGCCCAGTGCCGTCAACCCGCCGTCCGGGTGCCGGTTCCGCACCCGGTGCCCGCGCGCGCAGGACCTGTGCGCGCAGGAGGAGCCACCGCTGCGGTTGTTCGGGACAGATCACATCGCGGCCTGCCACTTCCCGCTGACCAGCCCGTCAGGCGAGTCCTACGATCCGGCGGCGAGCACACAGACCGTGGCCAGCACCGAGACTGTCACCAGCACCGAGACTGTCACCAGCACCGAGACTGTCGCGGATGCTGGCAGTCAGCCCTGATCGGTGAGCAGCCCGGCGAGCCTGGTCACCCGCGGCCGCTCGCCGACGGTCGCCACCGCCCGGGCCAGGGCCGGGCCGGCCCCATGCACCACGGACAGGTGGCGCTGGGCGCGGGTGAGCGCGGTGTAGACGAGCGGCCTGGACAGCATTCCGGTGGCCTCGGCCGGGAATACGGCCACCACCGCCGGCCATTCTGAGCCCTGGGCCCGGTGCACGGTCAGCGCCCAGCCGTGCCGGAGGTCGCCGAGGATCTTGTCAGGCACACACACCGACCCCGCGGCGAAAGCCACCAGGAGGCCGTCGTCGCCCGGTCCCACCACGGTGCCCACCTCGCCGTTGGTGAACCCCTCGTCCGCGTGGTTGGCAATCGATACCACCCGGTCGCCGGGATCGAACCCGGACCGCGCGCCAGGCCCGGGGTTCAGCCGCTGCTTGAGCGCGCGGTTCAGCTCTATCGTCCCGGCCGCGCCCTTATGCACGGGCGTTATCACCTGAATATCCGCCGCCGGGATGCCCAGGGCGCGGGGGATGGAGTCGGTGACCAGCTGCACCACCCGCCGGGCGGCGTCGGCGCTGCCGCGCACTGGAACGACGACCACCTCGCGTTCCGGCGAGTCAACGGCGGGCAAGGTGCCGCCGCGCACTGCCGTCGCGAGCCGGGCGATGACCCCGCCGTCGCGCTGCCGGTACAGCTTGGTGAGTTCGGTGACCGGGACGGCGCCCGAATCGATGACGTCAGCCAGTACTCTCCCTGGACCTATCGAGGGCAGCTGGGCCGGATCCCCGACCAGCAGCAGCCTGGTGCCGTCCGCGCACGCCTCGAGCAGCGCGGCGGCCAGTTCGGCGTCGAGCATGGACACCTCATCCACCACGACGAGGTCCGCGTCGAGCGGCCACTCCTCGTTGCGGGTGAATATCCAGGCGGCGTCGCCGGTACCCGCCGCGGCGCCATGGCCGCCCGAGCTGCCATGGCCGCCCGTGCTGCCATGGCCGGCTGTCCCCGGGTCGGCGGCAGCGGCCGGGTCGGTCCGCGCTGCGCCAGTACCGCCGGGGCCAGTGCTGCTGGCGCCAGTGCTGTCGGCGCTCGCTGAGCTGCCCCGGCCAACCCGGGAGCGGCTCTGAGCGCCAAGCAGGCGGTGCAGTGTGGTGGCCGGCGCGCCGGCCAGCTCCTCAAGACGTTTGGCGGCCCGCCCGGTGGGCGCGGCGAGCGCGACCCGCAGGCCCCGCCCCGCGGCCAGCGACACTACGGCCGCCACGGTCCGGCTCTTGCCGGTCCCCGGGCCTCCGCTGAGCACGCACACACCGTGCTCCGCTACCGCGCGGACCGCGTCGAGCTGGGTCTCGTCGAGTTCGTCCGGCTCGGCCGGTGTTCCGGCCCGGTCGGCCGCGAGCGGTTCGGCCAGCGCCGCGAGCCGCTGGAGGCCTTCGGCGACCGCTTCTTCCGCCATGGCATACCGGGCGAGGGCCAGCAGCACGCTTTCTCCGGCGGAGGGCTCCACGCCAGCCGCTGGGTCAGGCGCCTCAGCGGCCGGCTCCGCCGATTCCGGGTCTGCGCTGGCCGCGCTGAACGGCAGCACGGTGCCTTCGTCGATGGCGGCCTCGATCGCCGCCGCCGGTTCGCTGATCCGGAACCGGCCGAGCGACCGGGCCACGGCCTCGGCGGGCATCGCCGTGTGCCCATCCCGGGCGCCGCGCGCCAGCAGGTGCGTCACCAAGGCCCGCCCGCGCCGCGGGTCCTGGGGATCGGCGGCATCGCCCAGCATCTGCCGGGCGAACCAGTCGGCCTGGTCGGGTCTTAGCTGCGGCACCGAGAGCAGCCGCCACGGGTCCTCCCGCAGCTGGCGCGCGGCCGAGGTGCCCAGGCGCGCGACGGCAGGCCCGGCGTAGCGGGCGGGCACCCGGCATGCCACCAGGAGTTCGGCCACCTGGTAGGCGGGCCGTGCATCCTCGAAGGCGGCGGCGAGACGCAATGCGCGCTTGCTGCCCACTCCTTCGACGAGTTCCAGGCGTGCCGCGGTGACGAGGTTGGGCGCGGTAATGCCGGCCCCGGCCAGCCGGCCGGCCAGTCCAGGGCCGAGCCCCGGCCAGAGCCCGGCGGCGCAGAACTCACCGAACACGTCCTGGGGCAGGCCGCTCGCCCCGGTGCTCTCTTGCTCTATTGCGGTGGACATCGCAAGCCAGCCTAGAGGCCAGAATTGCGTACTGCTGGTAGCACCGTAATTAGCGTGCCTTGTGCCGTATCCATTCCGCGCCGATACTCTAGATCATGACAGGGAACCCGGGCGGTGCCGCGCCCACGGGAGGCCCTTACGCGCCCGAGCGCCGCGATTGCGACTCCGGCCGCATGCGCGTCTCCGACGCCGAACGGGACGAGGCGATCAACCAGCTCGGAGAGCGTTTTGCCGAGGGACGGCTGACTCACGACACGTTCGTCCACCGGGTCGAGGCCGCGCTTAAGGCCCGCGACCGCCGTGATCTCGCTCAGCTCCTCGCGGACCTGCCCTCGCCCCGCCGGCTGGGAAGCACGCTGAGGGCGTTCGGGCGGCGCGGCTGGGAGGCCGTGACCAGCGGGATGCCCCGCGCTGTTCCAGCCGCCGCGCCGCCCATGCTCATGTTCCCTTCGGGGGCCCGGCACCGGTTCACCATCGGCCGCGACGCGGCCTGCGATCTGGTGCTTCCCGACCTTTCCGTGTCACGCTGGCATGCCGGACTCCGGCGGTGCGCCAGCGGCTGGATGCTCGCCGACCTGGGCTCCACCAACGGCACCCGGCTGAATGGCTGGCGGGTCACCGAACCGGTCCCGGTCCAGCCCGGGGACCAGGTCACCTTCGGGGCCATGACCTTTGTGGTAGCGGCCCCTGGCACCGCGGCGGCCGGCACCGCCGACTGACTCCGGCGGGCGCAATGTCCGGGGCTGGTGGTAGGACAATGCCATGACGACACCAGATTTCCCGGATCTGCTGGCCCTCATCGAGGACCGGTCCGCTGCTCTGCGCGAGGCGGCCGCGGCCGCGGCGTCAGACAGTAAGGTGCCCGGTTGCCCGGGCTGGTCGCTCGAGGGCCTCGTGAGCCACCTGGCCGAGGTGCAGCGCTTCTGGGGGGCCGCGGTAGCGGCCGGCCCCGCCACCGGACCCCCGGATGACCCGGCCGACGAACGCGACGCGGGAGAGGACCTGCTGGCCTGGTCGGTCGACTCCACTGTCGTCCTGCTGGCGGCGCTGGACGCGGCCGGGCCAGACCGTGGATGCTGGACATGGTGGGGTTCCCCCGCCGCCGCCGGTGCGGTCGCCCGGCACCAAGTCCAGGAGGCCGCCGTGCACGCCTGGGACGCTCAGGAGGCAGCGGGCCGCCCCTGGCCGCTGCCCACGGTGGTCGCCAGGGACGGAGTCGCCGAGTTCGTGACGGTCGGGCTCGGCTCGGCCGGAGTGTGGCCGCATGCCCCAGGGACGATCGCGCTGTGCGCGGACGAAGGCGACAGCTGGCGGCTGGACCTCGGCGAGACCGGTGCCGCACTCCGGCCCGGCCCGGCTGTCTCGTCGACTGTGCTACCAGAACCGACTGTGCTACCAGAACCGCCGGTGGCCGTGCACGGGCCGGCCAGTGATCTCGTGCTGCTGCTCTATGGCCGCAAAGGGCTCGATGACGTGCGGATAACCGGTGATCGCGGCCTGGTGGAGCGACTGATGGCGTGGAGCCCGACCGACTAGTGCGCGGCCGGCCACCACGCACTTGCCGAGTATCACGCCGTACCCCTTAGAGTCGAGGCGTGACGTTGGTTCTCCTGGTCCGCCATGGGCTGACCGCAGGGACCGGGACTGTGCTCACCGGCCGGACGCCCGGCATCGCGCTCGATGAGCGCGGTCGTGAGCAAGCTACGGCCCTGGCGACGCGGCTTGCTGGCGTGCCACTGGATGCCATCGTCACCAGCCCCTTGGACCGCTGCAGGCAGACCGCGGACGCGATCGCGGCGGCCCATAACGGCCAGCCGGTGGCCGTTACGGAGGATGAGGGACTGGCGGAGGTCAAGTACGGGGACTGGACCGGCAAGTCCCTGAAGCGGCTGGCCAAGGAACCCCTGTGGCGGGTGGTGCAGGCCCACCCCAGCGCGGTGCGGTTCCCTGGTGAGGACGGGGAGTCAATGCCGGACATGCAGCACCGAGCGGTGAGCGCGGTGCGGAAATGGAACGCCAGGCTCGGGAAAGACGCGGTCTACGTCATCTGCTCACACGGCGATGTCATCAAGGCCGTGATCGCCGACAGCCTCGGCATGCATCTTGATCTATGCCAGCGGATCCAGGTCGACCCGTGCTCGCTCAGCGTGATCCGTTACACGCCGCTCCGCCCGTTCCTGGTGCGGATGAACGACACGGGCGGAGCTGTGGGCGGGCTAGCCCGGCCGGTAGCCGCCGGAGCTGGCCAGCAGGCCGCTCCAGGGGGGGATGGGTCGGGCAATGGTGCGCGGCCTGCGCGGGCCGGCGCGGCGGGAGGCGCGTCCCGGCGGGTCGAGGGTGACGCCGCCATCGGCGGCGGAGCGGGAGGATAGGGATCATGCCGGTCTATTCCTACGACCCGCCGGAGCGGTTCGTCGCGGGTACCGTCGGGCAACCTGGGGAGCGCACCTTCTACTTGCAGGCCAGCGCCAGTGGCCGGGTCACCAGCGTCGCACTGGAGAAGTTCCAGGTCAGTCTGCTCGCCGAACGTCTCGATGAGCTCCTCGACGAGGTGGTGCGCCGCACCGGCGCCCTCTCCCCGGCCTCCCCGGCCTCCCCGGCCGGGCCGGACGACCTGGCCGATGACGGTCCGCTCGACCTGCCGCTGATGGAGGACTTCCGGGTCGGGGCGATCGCGCTGGCCTGGGACGGCGAGGACGAGCGCGTGGTCATCGAGGCTCAGGAGGAGACGGAGACGCCGGTCGAGCTGCTCTCCGAGGAGGTCCCGGAGAACGGTCCTGGGGTGCTCAGGGTCAGGATCTCAGCGACGACCGCGCGGGCCTTCACACAGCGTGCACTGCAGATTATCGGCCAGGGCCGACCGCCGTGCCCGCTCTGCGGCCTGCCCCTGGACGCGGAGGGGCACATATGCCCACGGCAGAACGGTCACCGAGTGAGCAATGCCTGATACATCCCCGGGTAAGCGCGCTCAACGGCCGTCACGATCGCCCAGGGCAGCGAAGGCCGCGCGGCCGGCTGGGCCGGTTCCGCCGCAGGACAACAGCGCCGCGCTCGAGCTGCTTACCCTGGGCGACCTCGAGGTGCAAGGCCGGCTGGCCGTCGCCTCGAACGCCACGCTGTACTGCCGGGTGCGCCATGGCGGCCAAGACGCCGCATGCGTCTACAAGCCGATAGCCGGCGAGCGCCCGCTGTGGGATTTCGCCGCCGGCTCGCTGGCCGGCCGCGAGGTGGCCGCGTATGCGGTGTCCCGGGCCGCCGGCTGGAACCTCGTCCCGCCGACCGTATTTCGCGACGGGCCGTTCGGGCCGGGCATGTGCCAGCTCTGGATCGACGCTGACGCCAGCGTGGATCTCGTGGCCCTGGCCCGGAGTTCCGATCACCGGGCGCTTCGTGACATGGCCGTGTTCGACGCGGTGGTGAACAACGCGGACCGCAAGATCGGCCACCTGCTTCCGGTCAGTGATGGCCGCCTGTTCGGCTGCGACCACGGCGTCTGCTTCAGCGAGGAGTACAAGCTCCGCACCGTCCTGTGGCAATGGCGGGGCCGGACCCTGCCCAAGCGGGCCATCGAGGCCCTGACCAGGTTCCAGCGGGCACTCGCCGGGGAGGAACTCGCGGCGGAACTCTCGGCCTTGCTTACTCCGGACGAGGTGGAGGCGACCATCCAGCGCGTGGAACTGCTGCTGGACCACCGGGTGCACCCCTACCCGCCTGAGGACTGGCCTGCGGTACCGTGGCCGCCGATTTAAGGAGTGCTAGCCCGGGGGACAACCCCCGGCCCCCCGGGCATAACTGCGGCGGTCAGCGGCTGCCAGACTCACCTGGCTGGCCGCGGCGGCGCATCCAACGCTCGAACTCGCGGGCGATCGCGTCGCCGCTCGCCTCCGGCAGGTCGGTAGCGTCCTTGGCTTCCTCAAGGGTGCGTACGTACTCAGCGACCTCGGTGTCCTGCTCAGCAAGTTCGTCCACGCCGCGTTCCCACGCCCTGGCCTCCTCAGGCAGGTCGGCCAGCGGCAGGGAGATGTCCAGGACGTCCTCGACGCCCCGGAGCAGCGCCAGGGTCGCCTTGGGGCTGGGCGGCTGCGCGACATAGTGCGGAACGGAGGCCCACAGGGAGACGGCCGCGATACCAGCATCCGCGCACGCATGCTGGAGCACACCCAGGATCCCGGTCGGCCCCTTGTAATCCGCCGGCTCCGCGTGCAACTCGGCGGCGAGCGCGGGATCAGAGGCGGCCGCCGTCACCGGCACGGGACGGGTATGCGGTGAATCCGCCAGCAGGGCACCAAGGAGCACGACCATCTCGATGCCCAGTTCGGTGAAGGAGCGGATCAGCTCGTCGCTGAAGGCACGCCAGCGCATATTGGGCTCGATCCCGTGCACCAGCAGCACATCGCGGCCCAGCCCGTCCGGCCTGGCCACCGAGAGGCGCGTGGTCGGCCAGACCAGACGCTCGGCCCGGCCTTCGGCCATTTCCATCACTGGCCTGGTCACCTGGAAGTCGTAGTAGTCCTCCGGGTCGATAGCACCGACCGGGGCCGCCTGCCAGGCGCTTCCAAGGTGGTCGATCACCCCGCTGGCGGCCTCACCCGCGTCGTTCCAGCCCTCAAAGGCGGCGATAAGGGCTGGCGAGGTGAGCTTGCCAATGCCGTTGAGCTCGATTTCCCACCACCTCCTTTGCCGGCCGCCGCCGGCCCGCCGATGACACCAGGTTACGTGCTGGGCCATGATCACTGCGTCGCATGGCCGGCGCTTCTGTGGCGATCGGCGGCGCCCCGGCAGCGGCCCCTAGAATAGAACTCCTAATGACGACATCACTAAGCAGGGCCCTCAGCGAGCGGGTGGTCGTAGCGGATGGCGCCATGGGAACCATGCTCCAGGCCAGTGCCGCCACCCTCGAGGATTTCGACGGGCACGAGGGATGCAACGAGATCCTCAACGTCACCCGCCCTGACATCGTCCGTTCCGTGCACGAGGCGTACCTCGAGGCCGGGGTGGACTGCGTGACCACCAACACATTTGGCGCCAACCTCAGCAATCTGGGCGAATACGGGATTGCTGACCGCATCGGCGAACTCTCCGAGGCCGGGGCCAGGATCGCCCGGGCCGCGGCCGACCGCTGGTCAGATCCCCAGCACCCGCGCTGGGTGCTGGGCTCTATCGGCCCCGGCACGAAGCTGCCCACCCTCGGTCACGTGAAATTCGCCGAACTCCGCGACGCCTATCAGCGCAACGCGGAGGGTCTGCTGCGCGGAGGCGTGGACGCGATCATCGCGGAGACCTGCCAGGACTTGCTCCAGGCCAAGGCGGCCATCATCGGCACCCGCCGGGCCATCGCCGCAGCGGGGACGGATGTCCCGGTGATCGCCCAGGTGACCATCGAGACCACCGGCTCCATGCTGCTGGGCAGCGAGATCGGCGCCGCCCTCACCGCGCTCGAGCCCCTCGGGATCACCGTGATCGGCCTGAACTGCGCCACAGGTCCGGGCGAGATGAGCGAACATCTGCGCTACCTGGCCGGTCATTCCCGGATCCCGCTGTCCTGCATGCCCAACGCGGGGCTGCCCATGCTCACGGCCGACGGTGCCCGCTACCCGCTGACCCCGGATCAGCTGGCGGACGCGCACGAGATGTTCACCGCCGAGTTCGGCCTGGCCCTGGTCGGTGGCTGCTGCGGTACCACGCCCGAGCACCTGGCGGCGGTGGTGGAGCGCGTGCGCGGCGCCGCGGTGGCTGACCGCAGGCCGCGGCCCGAGCCCGGCGTGGCCTCGCTCTACCAGCACGTGCCGTTCCGCCAGGACACCTCGTTCCTGGCCATCGGCGAGCGGACCAACGCGAACGGATCGAAGGCGTTCCGTGAGGCGCTCATCGCTGCTCGCTACGACGACTGCGTGGAGATCGCGCGTGCGCAGACCCGCGATGGCGCGCACCTTCTCGACCTGTGTGTGGACTACGTGGGCCGCAGCGGCACAGCCGATATGACCGAGGTGGCCAGGAGACTGGCTACCGCGGCCACCCTGCCCCTCGTGATCGACTCGACCGAGCCCGAGGTGATCCAGGCCGGCCTGGAACTGCTCGCCGGGCGGGCGGTCGTGAACTCGGTGAACTACGAGGACGGTGACGGGCCAACGTCCCGGATGGCCAAGGTCATGCCGCTGGTCGTCGAGCACGGCGCGGCCGTGATCGCGCTCACCATCGACGAGCAGGGCCAGGCGCGCACCGCTGAATGGAAGCTCGCCGTGGCCACCCGGCTGATCGAGGACCTCACCCGTAACTGGGGCATGCGCACGTCCGACATCATCGTGGACTGCCTGACCTTCCCGATCGCAACTGGCCAGGAGGAGACGAGGCGGGACGCCATCGAGACCATCGAGGCGATCCGCCAGGTCAAGCAGCGCTATCCGGAGGTCCAGACGACGCTGGGGGTATCCAACGTCTCGTTCGGCCTCAATGCCGCGGCGCGCTCGGTGCTCAACTCCGTGTTCCTCGACGAATGCGTGCGGGCCGGCCTTGACTCGGCCATCGTGCACGCGTCACGGATCATGCCCATCGCCCGGATACCGGACGATCAGCTGCAGACCGCGCTCGACCTCATCTACGACCGCAGGCGCGAAGGGTATGACCCGCTGTCCCGGCTGCTCGAGCTGTTCGACGGCGTGGACGCGGCGGCGGTCAAGGCCAGCCGGGCCGCGGAACTGGCCGGCCTGCCGCTCTGGGAGCGGCTGAAGCGGCGGATCATCGACGGCGAGAAGGTGGGCCTCGAGGCGGACCTCGACGAGGCGCTCGCCCAGCGTCCGGCCCTGGAGATCGTCAACGATGTCCTCCTCGATGGCATGAAAACGGTGGGCGAGCTATTCGGCGCCGGCCAGATGCAGCTTCCGTTCGTGCTGCAGTCAGCCGAGGTGATGAAGACCGCGGTCGGTTACCTGGAGCCGCACATGGAACGGTCCGGAGATGGCGGCAAGGGCCGGATCGTGCTGGCGACCGTCCGGGGAGACGTGCACGACATCGGCAAGAACCTGGTCGACATCATCCTGACCAACAACGGCTATGAGGTCATAAACACCGGTATCAAGCAGCCTGTCTCCGCCATCGTGGATGCCGCGATCGAGCACGATGCCGACGTCATCGGCATGTCAGGCCTGCTGGTGAAGTCCACGGTGGTGATGCGGGACAATCTCGCGGAGCTGAACGCGCGCGGCTTGGCGCCGCGCTGGCCGGTGCTGCTCGGTGGCGCCGCGCTCACCCGGGCCTATGTGGAGCAGGACCTCGCGGCCCTGTTCGACGGCCAGGTCCGCTACGCCAGGGACGCATTCGAGGGGCTGCGCCTGATGGACGCGTTCATGGCGGTGAAGCGGGGCGAGGCCGGCGCCCAGCTGCCGGCCGTCCGCGAGCGCCGGGTGAAGACCGGGGCCAGGCTTACCGTTACCGAGCCGGCCGCTATGCCCAAGCGCTCGGATGTGGCCACGGACAGCGCGGTGCCCGCGCCTCCCTTCCTCGGCGACCGGATCGTCAAGGGCATCCCCCTCACTGACTACGCGGCATTCCTCGATGAGCGCGCCACCTTCATGGGCCAGTGGGGGCTTAAGCCATCCCGCGGCCGGGACGGCCCGTCGTATGAGGAGCTCGTGGAGACGGAAGGACTCCCGCGGCTGCGGATGTGGCTGGACCGCGTGGCGACCGAAGGCCTGCTGGAGGCCGGCGTCGTATACGGGTACTTCCCGGCCGTCAGCGAAGGTGACGACCTCGTCATCCTGGACTCCGGCGGCGGCGAGCGGGAGCGGTTCACCTTCCCGCGCCAGCGCCACGACCACCACCTGTGCCTGGCGGACTTCTTCCGTCCCCGCGAGTCCGGCCAGACCGATGTGGTCGGCTTCCAGCTCGTCACGGTCGGATCGAGGATCAGCCAGGCCACCGGGGAGCTCTTCGCCAAGAACGCCTACCGCGAATACCTGGAGCTGCATGGGCTTTCCGTCCAGCTGACCGAGGCGCTCGCCGAGTACTGGCACGGCCGGGTGCGCGCCGAGACCGGGCTAGCCGGGTTCGATCCGCCCGACCTCGACGGCATCCTCAAGGTTGACTACCGGGGCTGCCGCTATTCGTTCGGTTATCCGGCGTGCCCGGATCTGGAAGACCGCGCCAAGGTGGTCCGGCTGCTGAAGCCAGAGCGGATCGGGGTCACCCTGTCCGAGGAATTCCAGCTGGCGCCCGAGCAGTCCACGGACGCGCTGATCGCGTTCCATCCCGAGGCGAGGTACTTCAGCACGTGAGCGACCCCGGATCCGGTGGTCTCCAGGCGGTGCTGTTCGACATGGACGGGCTCCTCGTCGATTCTGAGCCACTCTGGTTCGAGGTGGAGACCGAGATCATGGCCAGGATGGGCGGCGCCTGGACGCACGCCGATCAGCAGCGCCTGGTCGGCGGCCCACTGAGCCACAGCCTCGGCTACATGCTGGCCCGTGCGGCCCGCCCGGTGCCGGAAGAGACCGTG
>OCTA010001886.1_pt1 | contig 19211 bp, 14 predicted proteins | sample 1538991 | NCBI WGS metagenome assembly OCTA01 (sample SAMEA3539302, study PRJEB22396) | soil metagenome | biome: tundra; feature: field; material: soil | place: USA | collected 2010-05 | depth 0.15 m | reverse complement strand
TTCCATCCCTTCGGCCCTGCAAAGGTCGCTAAATGAATCCAGTCCGGAATACACCTTCTTCCACTCCTCCGTCGTGAGCGAGGGCTGTCCGTTTATGAAATCAAGGGGGCTGTCCGGAGAGCCGTGCACGCACCTCGAGCACTCGGCAACGATGACAACTTTGGCACCGCAGGACTTTAGGAGTTCGAGGTGGCATCGAAAATCGGCAACCTGTTCCTTAAGGCCGTTGAGCGCAAGAAAGGTGCTGTGCCATCCGCTCACGAGTCGCAAGCCGCCCTCCTCAAGGACCGTTTGAAGCGCGGCCGCGCTTCTTGGGAACTTGTGGCCAAGTTCACTTCCCGCATACCCAGCCTGACGCATTTCATCAAGGCAACGACGAAGTGGCGTGGCTCCTCCGAGCTCTCTGAAATCGTCGTTGCTCCAAACTATTGGATTTATGCCGACCGGACATCGAAGAGCGCGGAATTTGTCGTGTAGTATCATAATCGGGCTCAATAGTAGTACCTTTGCCTTTTCTTTGCCCGGTCGTATGCGCGCCGAGCCGCGCGAACCGTTGCCAGCTGAGATGAGCTGGAAACGGGCACATCCCACCAGGAATAACCCGGCAAATTTGAGGTCTTTCTTAGGGGCACGTAGATCAAAACCACGCCTTTGAGGCTCCTTGCCAAAGTCAGCGCGGCGCGGAACTTGACCAACGACTCGGCCCGGATGGCCTTAGCTCCGAGGCTTTCGGCGTTCTTCACAAAATCGATCTGGACCGCTACGCCCTCGAGTCGGCCCCCCTTTCGAACACGAAACTCGTTTCCAAAGCTGCGCCCGCCGCAGCCCCGTTGAAGGTTCTGTATGCATCCGTACCCGTGATTATCGAGCACCACGATGACAAGTTTCATTCTCTCCTGGACCGCGGTGACGATCTCAGTGTGGAGCATGAGATAGCTTCCGTCGCCGAGGAAGGCATACACCTCGCGCTTCGGCTCAGCCATCTTTACACCCAGAGCCCCGGCAATCTCATAACCCATGCATGAGTAGCCGTATTCGGAGTGATAATCATCACTGGAATTCGAGATCCAAAGCTTGTGGATGTCACCTGGGATGCCGCCCGCGGCATGGACGACGGTTCCTCTCGTCCCGCACTCGTCGTTGAGGGCAGAAATAACCTGCGCCTGCGTCAGGTCCGTCCGGTGCTGTTTGGAGACGATCCTTGACCGAATCTCCTCCCACGCCGCCTTCTCGCGGTTGACGGCAGCGCGATAGGCCGACGGGATCCGCCATCCCTTGAGCGCTCGCAAGAGCTGAGTTAACACGGTCCGCGCGTCGCCCACTAACGGAATAGCCCCATTCTTGCGCGCGTCGGCAGCGTTGATGTTCAACCCGATAAAGCGGACACGCGAATTCTGGAACTGCGACTTAGAGGCCGTGGTGAAATCCCCAAGCCGCGTTCCTATAGCGACCACCAGATCCGCCTCAGTCGCTAAACGATTTGCCGCCGACGTTCCAGTGACTCCAATAGCCCCCACCCATGAATCGTGCGAATGCAGGATCGAACCCATTCCCGCCTGAGTTAGCGCCACCGGAATGCCGGTTGCTGCTGCGAATCGTCCAAGGACGTCGCATGCATCTGAATATTGGACACCGCCTCCAGCGATTATCAGCGGCCTACGCGACCTTAGAATTTGAACCACGGCTGCGCTTAGGCAGTCTGCCGCGCATGTGGGCCGGCCGATTGAATAGATCCGCTTCTCGAAGAAGCCTTCAGGAAACTTGTAACTCTCCGATTGCACGTCCTCGGGGAGGGCAAGGGTGACCGCACCGGTCTCAGCTTGATCCGAGAGCACGCGCATCGCCTCGGGAAGCGATGTGAGGACTTGCTCCGGGCGATTTATCCGATCCCAGTATTTCGAGACGGGGCGAAGGCAGTCATTAACGCTGGCGTCCTGGCTCGACGGGGCCTCGAGTTGCTGAAGGACCGGCGATGGGATTCGGCTCGCAAAAATGTCGCCAGGAAGGAGCAGCACCGGAAGACGATTGATCGTCGCAGTCGCGGCACCCGTAACAAGGTTTGTAGCGCCTGGGCCCACGGATGTCGTGCAGGCAAAGGTACCAAGGCGCCTGCGCGCCTTCGAAAAGGCGATCGCCGAATGCACCATCGCCTGTTCATTTTTCGGCTGATAATAAGGCAGCTCTCGTCCTCCGAACTCCTCGATCGCCTGGCCAAATCCCGTCACATTTCCGTGACCAAAGATCCCGAAAACGCCTTCAATGAGCCGATGGTCATTGCCGTCGCGCCTTATGTATTGCGCTTTCAGGAAGCGCACTAGAGCCGCCGCCAAGCTGAGGTTTACTGTTGTGCTCATGTGTATGCCTATCGAGGACCTGGGGGTATCCATCCCTGCCTCTTGGGGTTAAGGGTCCACTTGTGCTCCTTTGCGAAAGTGAAACCAGAGTAGGGATTCCCTGGAAGATGCCTAATCACCCAAAGGTAATACATAGCGTAGCCGGGTGCGGACACCTGGGCGTGATCTAGTCCGGGAGGAATCACTACGGTGTCGCCAGACTTCACCTTAAAAACGCTATCGCCCAGCTCCGCGTGACCATATCCGTCCGGGCTCGTGAAACGATAGTGATAGATCTCCGGCTGGAGGTGGTGATGCGGCGGATAGCTCGACCAACGCCCGGGGTAGTTAATCACCTCGCCTAGAACCAAGTTAGCTTCCGGTCTCTTGTTCCGGTCAAAAACAAGACGGACATTTCGTAGACAGGCCCCTTGCACAAGGCCATCTCCACGATACTCCGGCTCAACCTCTCTAGGAAGAAACAGGCGCGGTCCAAAGTCCTTATCGTTTGAGGCAAACACCGCCGCAATTTCGGCCCCAGCGCGCAGCCCACGGAAGGTCACCGGCTCGCCCGGACCGAAATGTAGGACCGTGGGTCCGTCATCGAATGGATTTCGCCTCCGCATCGTCGCTCGCATGCCGCCAAATTCCACCTCTGCCGCCCCTCGCAGGAGCACCCAAGCCGACTCTTTATCGCTCTTTTCCCTATAGGTAGTCTTTGAGCCCAACCTGATGATATTGAAGTCCATCCGTGAGCTTGCACCACTTACCTTCGAACTCGCCTCCCTAACGATTTTCGATTGGCCAAACGGAAATCCCGCATGCGGACCACGAAAAACCGGCGGGGTAATTCTCATTTCAAATGGGGTTATTTGGCGGGATTGACTGGTAAATGTAAACGTTTTCATTCTTATGAGCCAATCCCCCCGCGCTCGTAAAGTCCGAAATCGAATTTCCCCCAACCCCTCCCTCTAAATCCCGTATCAATGAGCGACTCACGACTCTTTTCCCTGAAAGGAAAGCGTGCCCTAGTGACCGGAGCTGCGCAGGGCATCGGTCTCGCCTTGGCGCGCGGCCTCGGCGGGGCCGGCGCCGAGCTGTTGCTGAACGATCTAGACGCAGAAAAATTGGGAAAAGCAGCGGCCGATCTCCGCAAAGACGGTATTCGCGCCGTCACGTCCGCATTCAATGTGACGAGGGAGAACGAGATAGAACAAGGATTGGCAGACTTCTCGACCAAATCCGGCGCACCAGACATTCTCGTCAATAATGCCGGAATTCACAGGCGAGGCGCCCTTCTCTCGATGCCGCTCGAAGACTGGCGCGCCGTTCTGGATGTCAATCTGACAAGCGCTTTTCTCGTCTCGCGGGCCGTTGCCAAAAGCATGGTCGCTCGCGGCTCAGGAAAAATACTGAACATCTGCTCGTTGAATTCTGAATTAGCCCGTCCAGGCATAGGAAATTATGCGGCGGCAAAAGGAGGATTAAAGATGCTTACGCGGGCCATGGCAGTCGAATGGGGACCCAACAACATCCAGGTAAACGGAATTGGACCGGGCTATATTTCCACTGAAATGACAAAGGCGCTCATGGACGACCCCGTGTTCAATCGAATGATAACGTCGCGCACTCCCGCGGGCCGTTGGGGAACGACCGACGACCTCATCGGGGCAGCCATATTCTTTTGCTCATCGGCGTCCGACTATGTGTCCGGCCAGGTTCTTTACGTCGATGGCGGTTTCATGGCCTCTCTTTGAGGCCGTTTTCCTCCGCTGAGCCCAGTCTCCAAGACACCTCCGAACCGAAATTCCCCACGACCCATGATGTCCAAGAGGATTGTTTTTACGAGGCCTTGGGAGGTCGAAGTCGAGACAATCGACACAAATCTTGACCCAGTAAAGCCGACTGAAGTTGTCGTCAGGACCGTCCATTCCTTGGTTAGCGCGGGTACCGAGCTCGCGTGCCTTACCGGAACTGAGCCATGGTTTCTGCTTCCCGGCACACCTGGTTACGCCGCCGTGGGTGAAGTGGTCGCGAAAGGAAGCTCCGTAAGAAAGGTGGATCTGGGCGACTGGGTCTTCACCCATGGTCCTCATTCCAGCTATTTCAAGATCGATACCACAGACCGCTACACGGGCACATGCGTGAGATTGCCCACGGGCCTTCGCCCGGATCACGCGCTATTTGCCCGCATGGGCACCATCGCAATGACGTCCCTGCGGGTTGCCAGGATTGAACTCGGCGATTGCGTCCTGGTGATGGGTCTCGGCCAGGTCGGCAATCTCGCAGCCCAACTCTGCGCGCTTCAGGGAGCCCGCATTATCGGTGTCGATCTTAGCGAGCGGCGACGACAATGGGCGAAGGAATGCCGAGTGCATGCCGTGCTAAACGCCAACGAACCGAGCTGGAAGGAGGATGTGGGCAGGATTGCCGGAGCTCGAGGAGTGACTACGGCAATCGATGCAACCGGAAACTCCGAGGCCGTCGCCGAGATCGTGCCTCTTGTCGCGCCCCACGGCGAGGTGATCCTACTGGGAACGCCACGATCGCCCTTTGTCTCAAACATAACGGAGGTATTTAGCCGCATACACCTCGCCACATCGGTCACCTTCAAGGGTGCATTGGAATGGCGGTTTCCAACCTTCAGGGAGGAATTCACCAAACATTCAGTCGAGCGAAACACGGAAATCCTTCTCGAGCTTATTGCCGGAGAGAGGATCTCCGTCACGCCCTTCTACACACACAAGGTGTCGCCCGATAAGGCTCGAGAGGTCTATGCCGGCCTTCGGGACAAGAAGGATGAGTATGCCGGCGTCATCTTTGATTGGACCGGCGAATCCTGACGACCCGGGTTTCCCATTTGATTAGGGCACAGGATCCGGGCTCACTTGAAAGAGCCGACCCGTGGCACTCGATCCGTATACGGCCTCAATTACGGAATGTATCATGCACTGTGATGAAAGCTGCGATGCGACAGGTCCGCCGGAGGCAATTGCCTCCGCTAGATCGAAGATGGGGTGAGCGAGGATCTGATCCCAACCCGACACGGATTCATGGGTCGTTTCCGTCCGCAGCTCGCCACCCCGATCCAACGAATAAACCGTTAGTGCCTTCGTCGCATCGCCTGGCATAAAGGGTAGATCCATCCCTCCGACTGTTCCACGAATCTCCGCCCGTTGAAACACCGGTCCCTGTTCCGAGCGACGCTCCCAAGTCACGCGCAAACCCGACCGACAAAGTATTTCCGCGGAGAAGCCCGTCTCGAGCCCCTCCCTGCCATAGCCCCAGCAGTCGGTCTTGGCAAAGACGGCAACGGGATCGAACGCCGCTCCCAGCACAAAGCGAAACCAATCAAGGTCATATACACCCCAGTCCATCAAAAGGCCGCCTCCGCTTGTCGCGCGGTCCCTCTTCCAGACGGGCAGGGACGAGATCGGAATAAGAGGGGGCATCGCCACGCTAAAGCGAACGCGCAGCATGTCCCCGATCTTTCCCGACAGCAACATCTCACGAGCCTTGCGCGCTGAGGGGCAGACCAGAAAACGACTTGAGCAGCTCGCAATCTTAAGGTCCTTCCGCCGCCGGTAGGCTTCTGAGACTTCAGCAAGTTCACGCGTATTCATGGCAAACGGCTTCTCACACACTACATGCTTCCCAGCTTCGATGGCGGCAATCGTCATCTCCCGATGCAGGTGCGGCGGCGTGGCGATGTAGACCGCCTTGACGTCTCCTCGGCCCAACAAGTCCCGAAAATCCGCAAATACTTCCGCGCCTCCAACGGTTGCCGCGACACTCTCCGCGGCTCTTTGGCTTCGGCTGGCCACAGCGGCAACCCGAATCAGTCTGAAGCTAGCCAGAGCGGGTGCCACCATCCGAGTAATCTCACCAGCCCCGATTATTCCAAACACAACGGGAGTCGTTTTGGCGTTATCCAAATCTCGTGAGTCCGACATAGGCGGCCATTCTGCCGTTCTAATTTTCGCAAAAGGCAAGCTTATCAATCTGCGCTGCCGACGTTCGGTCCGAATTTGGAACGTCGATGCCGACGGCCGGAGCCCGGACCCAAATCCCGCTATACGGTTGGGGTGGAATGGCGGCTTTTCCTCGGACAAGCGGGCCTCGGATCGGTCCGACAAAAAATGATAACTGTGCGCCATTCTATGAGAAGACCGGGAGGGGCAACGCCGGTATCCTGAGGGCGTTGGCGATCCGCGACAGGACTCCGCCCAATTGCCCCGCTCCCGATACGACTCGTCTCAATATGAAAGAAGTCCGTCTAAATGAAGCTCAACTTCAGCAATTTCGAGAAGAAGGATACGCCATGCTCGGCCGCGTGCTGAGCGATGCCGACCTTAAGAGTCTGCGTGCCGAGGAGGCCCGTTTCAGGGCCAACGCGAGGATTTCAGATTCCGAGAAAAACAAGACCTTGTTCTTCAGCCAGGTCTGCCCCTATTCCGCGGTCGTCCGTAAGGTCGGTACCACCGGGGGCCATCTGAGCGCCATGGAACAGCTCATCGGACCGAACCTAATGCTTTGGTTCACGCAATTCGTAACAAAGATGCCCGACGGAAACAGCGGAAAATCGGAGTTCCCCTGGCACCAGGACAACGGCTACATCTCGATCGAGCCGGCTAACAACGTCACACTCTGGATAGCGCTCGACGATGTGGACACCGCGAACGGATGCGTCTGGATCGTTCCAAGGAGCCATCGGGACGGCCTCCTGCCCCACCAAAAGAAGAGCGCGGATAGCTGGTTTCTTGAACTCAAGGTCGAGGGCGACGGTATACCTGCCGTCATGAAGGCAGGTGAAGGTGTGGCCTTTACGGGACTAACCCTGCACCGGTCCAAACTGAACAGTACCGAAAAGGCGCGGCGCGCGTTCTTTTTCGAATACTGCGATCCAAGCGCCTTCGCGATACCGACGGTCGGCGTTGAAGGCGTGGCGCCAAGGACGCCGGTAATCAAGCGCGATGGAACCTGGCTCGTGCGCGGCCAGGTCCCTTTGCCCGCCGACGGCAAGCTGATCGCCTGACAAATCGTGAACAGCTCGGCCTTCCCACATGATCCGCGCGCCGTATCCAGGCTGGGCTTCGGTGCTATGGGGCTCGCCGGTGTATTTGGAGCCCACTCCGACGATGAACTGGTTGCCAGCGTTATTCACGCACTCGATCGCGGCATAAACTTCATCGACACGGCCCGCCTCTACGGGAGGTCGGAGGAACTCATCGGTCGGGTTCTGCGCGAGTGGCGCGGTGCTCCCCCTTTTGTGGCGACAAAGGTCAGTGTACTAGGGCCGAATACAAAATGGGGGTGTCCGCCAACCGTGGAATCAGCGTTCCCACGGGGACATGTTACCCGTGAGATTGAACTGTCTCTAAGGACACTCGGGGTTGATCGGATCGACCTTATGCAGCTTCATTTGTATTGGCATTCGTGGGGAGTATCCGGGTATTGGCTCGATGAACTTCTAAAGGCCAAGGCTTCGGGAAAGATTGCGCTGATTGGGGTCTCATTGCCGGATCACAGGCATGACGTCGGTCTCTCGCTGGTAGAAAGCGGACATATCGACGCGATTCAGACGATCGTGAACATATTCGACCCGTTTGCACTCGATTGCCTTGTGCCGGCCTGCCAACGGCACGGGGTCGGAGTCATAGCCCGGTGTATCCTCGATGAGGGTGGCCTTACGGGCTTTTTGAAGGCCGATACGCCCTTCCCACCCGGCGACTTCAGGCATCTCTATTTCGACTCGGTCGGGCGCGAAATCTATCTGAATCGCGTCGACGCCCTTCGGAGCTTCGTGCCTAAGAATGCCATTTCACTCGCGGAGCTCGCGGTCAGATTCGTCTTGACCCACCCTGGGGTAACTACGGCGATCTCGTCGATGCACGTGCCACGATTTGCCGACGAGAACATCGCGGCGGCAAACGCGCCGGCATTGAGCCCGGCCACTGTTGAGGCGCTGCGCCTCCAGCATCGGTGGACCCGTAACTTCTACGAGGCAAAGTATGTCTAATCGAGACAGCCTGGGTTCAGAACCTGAACTTCCCCGGCAGGTCCGCTGGGCAGAGCTTCTACCGGATGAATTGCGGGCCCGCAGATCGGCGTGTCCCATTGCGTGGCTTCCCCTTGGGCTGTGCGAGCCGCACGGATATGTGGCGGCCTTTGGCCTCGACACGATAAAGGCCGAGTGGCTCTGCGAGGAATCCGCCCGGCGATTTGGAGGGGTCGTGGTTCCCACCCAGGGGTGGCATATTCACGAGACGGGTTATCACGCCCGCTGGCTGGAGGATGTCATTGGAGAATCCAATGCGGAGCTCGGCAGCCTGCCCCCGGACGTCCTCCTGAGGACCTTTCTGTACCAGCTGCGAGCGATCGCGAACGCGGGTTTTCGGGGTGCGATTGCGGTCTCGGGACATGCGGGCGGCAATCAGTTTGACCTAAGAAGCCTCGCCGAGACCTTTGTGTCCCAGGTACCCCTTGTGGTGGAGGCTCATTCCGATCCGGAGTTAGTAGAAGGCAAATTCAAGGGCGACCACGCAGGTCGGTTTGAGATTTCGCAGTTGATGGCTCTGCGGCCCGACCTTGTCGACCTAAGCCGCATCGGCCGCGGGGACGAGACCGTCGACGGGAAGCGATTTGCCTTGGGCAGCGATGCGTCTGAGGCGAGTGTGGAATACGGATGGGCCATCCTTCTCGCTCAGGTCGAGGCATTGGGAGAGATAGTCCGAAACCGAGTGGTGCCATCCATGCTGAAGACACCCATCCCTCGCGTCAGCCTATGGCAGACCGAGAAGATCTGGACCATGTTCGCCAACGAAAATGTCGGCTTGAGGACAACCTCGCCTCTCCCCGGCCAAAAAGCGGTGTCATCTGGCTCCCGTTGGAAGCCGGGTGAGTTTTGGTCAGGACCGGAGGAAAGTAGGTCCTAAATTCTGAATAGGCCGGCAACATGGCTGATCGCCAGGGCGTTTTCCAGCCAAGCCATTAAATGAGTCTGCAACCCCAGTCAGCGATCGAGCGAAGCTCCTATGCCGGCCGCATCTGCCTGATAGCGGCAGTCGGTGGATTGCTTTTTGGCTACGATACCGCGGTCATCAACGGGTCTATCGGATTTCTCCAGGCGCATTTCTCGCTCAGTGCGGCCATGACGGGCTGGGCCGCGTCCTCGGCACTCCTGGGATGCGTGTTGGGTGTCGCTTTGGCAGGCCCGTCCAGCGACAGGTGGGGACGCAAATTTGCGCTGGTGGCCTCTGGCGTGCTTTTCCTCGTTTCCTCGATCGGGACTGCGCTGCCGAGCACATTACTTCAATTTATCCTCTTCAGAATTCTCGCGGGCGTGGGGGTTGGCATCGCCTCAATGGCGTCGCCAATGTACATCGCCGAGGTCGCGCCTGCCGACATCCGGGGGCGCTTGGTCTCGGTCAATCAGCTCGCAATCGTCACAGGCATGCTGCTGATTTATTTCGTCAACTATTTCGTCGCCCGCCAGGGCGACGCCATGTGGCGGGTCGAGACCTCGTGGCGCTGGATGTTTGCGTCCGGAATCGTTCCGTCTGGGATATTCCTCGGACTCCTTTTCTTTGCGCCCGAGAGTCCCCGATGGCTGCTTCAGAGGGGAAAGTCGGAGGAAGCCCTGCTGATTCTCGATCGCATAGGCGGCGGGGAGTTCGCGAAGAATGAACTCCAGGAATTCCGCATCGTGGCCGATAATGCGCCGGCCCAAGCATCCCGTATGTTCACCCGCTCGCACGTTCGATTGCTCGCATTGGGCCTCGCACTTGCGGTTCTCCAACAGATTACGGGCATCAATGTGTTTCTCTACTTTGGAACCGAGATTTTCAAGAAGCTCGGTTCATCCGTTGACACGGCCCTACTCGAGACGGTAGCGGTCGGCGCGGTGAATCTGGTGTTTACCGTAGTCGCCATTGGCACGGTTGACCGGATTGGGCGGCGCCCCCTCATGATCCTGGGCGCAGCGGGAATGGGGCTCTGCCTTGCGGCTATGGGGTTAATGGCCGAGGTCGGCACTTCCTCCGCATGGGCTTTGGCCCCCGTCCTGGGGTATATAGCGTTTTTCGCCCTGAGCGTGGGGCCGGTTACCTGGGTAATACTGTCCGAGATCTTCCCTACTGCCATCCGGGGCCGGGGCCTTGCGCTCGCGTCCTTCGGCTTGTGGGTCGCCAATTTCATAGTATCACAAACCTTCCCAATCATGGATGAGAACGGGTTCTTGGTGGCGCATTTCCACCACGCATTCCCATTCCTGGTCTTCAGCTTGATGTGTGGCGTGCTGATCCTCGTAACCGTGAAGTGGGTACCAGAGACCAAGGGAAAATCGCTGGAGGACATCGAAATCACCTGGGCTCTCCGTCACTCCAGCCCGGAACCGATTCAGGGCAAGTAACCAGCCCGCAAACTAAGCACGGAGACGCAGTCCTAACCGCGTCTGTAGAAGTTCGGGGCGGATGACGGACCGCTTGGTCACATCATTCGCCTCGCGGTGCCATCGCACGTCACTCCACATTCCGCGGAATTGCGGGGCTGCAAAATTGCTCGTCCCTATGGCAAGCCATTGGCCCGTGCTTGCCGCCGTCTCGACACCTGTCAGGCAGAGATCCTTGATCCAATTCCAGTTCAGCAGCGGCCAGTCCTTGAAATCAACCAGGGCCCAGCATTCTGTCGTCATAAGCGGCAGGTGATGAGGCTCAAAGGCCTTGGCGGTGCCCAGGACATATCGCCGCAAAAGCCCGTGCCAATAGTCCGGCTTGCTTCGGTAAAGAGCCTCGCCCTTCTCAACCAGCGCCCGGTAGCTGTCAGGCGTGAACTTGTCATATTTATATCCGACAAGACGGTAGAATTCCTCGTTATTTGCCTGAGACATCCAAATGTGGGGGTCCGCATAGTCCAGGTACTCGAGATTCTGGTTCACCAATTTTCCACGGTCTCGAAGGTCAAACGAGAAACCTGTCGGAACACCCGGGAACCGACCTCGCACGATTTCGCAGGCCGCTCGCATCCATTGCTGAGATTTCTCGGTATACCAGCCTCCCCAGGTCAACTCAGGGGGGTCGTTGTGAAAGAATGGGCACCACATGTCGCCCGGCCATTCGTTGCAGAGGTCCACGTAGAGCAACGAATCCAATAGTCCCGCCTTCGCTATTCCAACGAGTGTGTCATTCCACATCTCGCCCATGACTTGAGCGGATGTGATTCTGTCTCGAGTCTTTTCAATATCCTCGCGAAACCAAGTCGAGAGACCGACCTTGATGTTCCTCTTCTTGCACAGCCCAATGAATTCATTCAGCCCGGGCTGGATGCGTACCCTATTCAATGCGGGGCTTCCCCAGTCATTTACCGACCAGACCGGCACCAGGGTCCATTCCTTCTCCGGTGCCGTTCCAACCAAGTGAGGGAATGCATCGATCCGCACAGCATCATAACCACGCTCGACAAGCCCGTCTAAGGCCTGCGGCCAATCCTCAAAGCCCGCTCCTGACCACCGGCGCTCGATCCACGAGAAATCCCACATGGTAATGCAGCGGGGACGAAGTGCTGTGGCCGTCGTGGCCTGTCCGTCTGACGCGGGGGCCGAGTTGCTAATTGACGACGCGGCGTACGCTGCAAGGGTGCCTTTTAGGAAACTCCGACGTGAGATGGAGGTCATTTGGTGTCCTTTAATTGTTACTTTAGGGCGATGAACCCTGCGATCGGGCGATGCATAGGATCAGTGAGCGGACGGAACGCACCCGTTGTTCTCCTGATGATAATCACCGGTCCGAAGCCAACGACGGGGCGATATCAATCCTCGTCGACTCCCTAGATTCCAACTCGAACCAGATAACCAGATCATCCCCGCCGAGGTGCCTCTCGTGTCCGATGCGCAGCCGTTCTCCTTCGTCGATGGCCTTTCCATTCAGCAACACTCGTGCGCCCGAAGGCCAGCCGTGGATCACTATGGCGGGGTTTACTAGCGGGGAGCTTTCGCTTGCGGAGAATGTCGCCGTGATTGGGCCAAATCCGCCTTGGCTACTTATGACGAAAGCGCGCTGAGCGGCGTCGTAGCCTTCGGTGCGGCCGGCACCGGACACCGCCACCTGAGGCGGTGTTATCCAGGATTTGGCGAGCGGAACCAGCTCCGACGCCTTCTTCTGGGTGAGTCCGTCAAGAAGAACCTTGCTCGCCGAGATACCCGAGTGCTCGTATACACCCCAGTAGATATGGGACAGCGACGAGTGCGAGGCCCGATCGGCATCCAATGCAGGTCGCCCGCTGGATGGAATCTGAGCAACAGGCCAATGATTCCACCACTCAAAGGCCGAGTAGGATTTCTCGCCGTTGTAGGGCAGAATTTTTGCCCCTTGGGGAGGGACGATCTGAAATGGCTTTGCGACTGATTTCAGATTCACCACCTGGATATTTGCGTCGGCGGGAAGCGGCAGTGTGTCGGGACCAACCGGAAAATCGGATGTATCCGACGTTTTCGCAGTCCAGGAATAAGTCGCGCTCTCCCCCTTCATGTTGGCGAGACTAAGAGCGTCGTAATTGATGTTGTCCTCGGGACGTTGGCCGGGCCCATTGATAATTATTGTCTCCTGCCACTCGTGGGCCCACTCGCCCTGCTCCGTACTCCAGAGTACCTGCTTCCGAACGGCTACCCCATCGGGATAAACGGTCCAATATTCATCGACCCAATCCCACCAGCCGGTGACGGGGTCCACGAATGATCCAATGTAATTGCGTGTCTCTGCTGGGGCATAACGCCAATGGATGACCGCCCGGGCATCTGTGCTCTGAACAATGCTGACATGCGCATATCGGGTCTGCTTGTCGGACATCGGCTCACAATCCTCCCCGCCCGTGCATCCGGGTGGACCATATGCCTCTAGGAATTCGTCTGTATACCATTTCCCATTTTCGGTGACCCACGCGGGCTCGTAGGCCGTCCCCTGCCAGAATACGAGCCGGATTGGAGATTTGTCGAAACGAACGACCACATCGGTATCCGGACCCATCCGCCGGCCCTTATCCCAGCTGCTGTCGTACGACAGCGTGCACGGATATGCTCCAAACCGCCCGGTACCTGGCGGTCCAGACGGGAGCACGGCCCAACGGAGAAAGTCGCCCGTCGGCGCCTGGGTGGACGACATGAGCTCCTGGATCTCCGGGCTTGTAAAACACGAAGACCACATCCCGACCTCGTCTATGGCTCCCTCAAGCGAGTACCAAACCGGATCAAGCGGATGGATCGCAAATGAAGGGTACGGAAGAGTCGCATGCCGCACTCGCCCTATGATGAGATCGATTCCCTCCGAGGGAGTCGGTTCGCCAGAAACTGCAAGGCTGGCGACTTCCTCGCCGCCCATGTAAACCGCAATCCCAGTGGTATGGTTATAAGTTACCGCGAGATGAATCCACCGCTTCAAAGGCATCCGCTTCGTCGAGGTGACGCTCTGCCATGCTCCGTTCAAGGCCATTCGCAAGCCCACATGGCCAAACGCATCAATTCCGAAAGTGAAGCCAGATTGATCATCGCGATCGTCGTCGATCACGGGAAGCCAGTTCCAGGGATAGGCATCAAGGGCCACCCAGGCACTGAGCGTGAAGTCCGATCCCAGCCGCGGAACCCTGTCGATCGCGGGTGCCCCGTGCGTGTCGGTAATTGTCAGGGACTTGGAGGTCCGGACAACCGCGGACGTATATCCGTCAAATTGAAGCCCCCGTCCCCTCGCTCCCGCGGTCCGTTGCACGAGGCCAAGGATCTGGTCGTCGGTGCCCGAGACCGAATCGCGGGCGATGCCGGGAGTTTCATCCTCAAACGCCCAGTATGCCACGGGCTTCGGTGCCACCTTTTCCGCAGCGCCCGCATTCGGGTTCGATAAAGTACATCCCAAGACAGTGGCAATAATGGCACAGCACAAAAAAGCGTCGCGGCGTCTTACCATAACGTAAGTTGGCATTTATTTGAAGGTTAGGGCTTGAAATCGCTCTAATGTAAACGTTCTCATTTCTCTCGACAACGCCCGTCTCTGTAAAGAGAAAAAGGGAGTGCACAATCCCAAGTACGCGGGTTCGAGTTCGTCCGCATGTCCTCGTGAGTATCTTACGGCTGACCCTAGGATAAGGAATCGTCCGAGTGCGCAATGTGGCAGCATTCTGCCTTTGTTACCAGCTGGTCCGGGAGAGGACCTGCCCGGCCGTGCCTTATGAAACTCAAGGGCCGAATTGCAATAGTCACAGGAGCTGGAGATGGCATAGGGCGGGGAATCGCCCTTGCCTTCGCACGCGAGGGAGCCGACGTCGCGGTCTGCGCCCTCCGGCGTCCGAATGTCGAACAAACTGCACTGAAAATCGAGGCGCTTGGCAGACGGACAACATTTGGCCATTTCGACGCATCCGATGAGGAAGCGGTAATCAATTTCGTAGCCGAAGCCCGAAAAAGCCTCGGCCCGCCTAGCCTCCTTGTTACAAATGCATCTACGATGCCGTACGGCGAGGCCACCGACATCTCAGTCACCGAGATGGATGATTGTTATCGTTCCAAACTCAAATCGTCGGCCCTATTCGTGAAGCACTGCATCCCGCATATGCGAGGTGTGGGAGATGGAAGTATCACGATGATGGCCAGCGTGATTGGCAACACCGGGTTTGCGCGTTTTGCCTACTACGGAGCAATAAACGCCGCGATCATAGGCTATGCGAGAGGCCTGGCCATCGAACTAGCTCCTTACGGTATTCGCGTTAACAGCGTCTCCCCTGGGGCGGTCGATGCCCCCATGCTTCATCGCTTCGAGACGCAGCTGGGTGGAGATGCGGCAAAACTGCGCGCGGCGATCGACGCCAACCAGCCCCGCGGCCGAATTGCCACGGTGGAGGACGTCGTCGCTTCGTTTGTGTTTCTTGCGGGCCCCGAAGCGGCAAATATCACGGCATGTGATCTCCGATGTGACGGCGGCGTATCTTTCAAGGGCGGTTGACCGACGATTCTAAGGTGAACCTTAGGCCGTCAAGGTCTTGCGTCGGCGCGCTCCTGTTGGCGCTTTCATGGTGCTCACTGTCCAACGCAAAGGGCGTCGAAACGCCCTCTCAAGCACAGACAATAACCATTAATCCGAAGCGCGGCGGCCGCGAATTCGAGGGAATTGGAGCGGTCAGCGCGGGCGCATCGACCCGCCTCTTGGCCGATTATCCGGAGCAGGAGCGCAGATCGATCCTGGACTTCCTTTTCAAGCCGAGTTTCGGGGCGAACCTGGGCGAGCTGAAGATAGAGATAGGCGGCGACGTCAACTCCACGTGTGGCGCGGAGCCGAGCCACGCACGCACACGCGAGGAGCTCGAACATCCTCGCAAGGAATATTTCGAGCGCGGGTATGAATGGTGGCTAATGAATGAGGCGCGGGCGAGAAACCCCGACATACATTTTGGCTGCCTCGAGTGGGGGGTCCCGGGTTGGGTGGGCGAAGGAAGATTTTATTCCTCGGACAACATCGCCTACGTCGTTGGATTTCTCGAAGGGGCGAGACGCTTTCACGGCATTGAATTCGACCATGTCGGCATTTGGAACGAGCGCCCCTATGATCTTGAGTACATCGGTGAATTGAGGAAGTCCCTCGATCTCCACGGATTCAATCGAGTCAAGATCGTGGCCGCCGACTCGTGCTGCAAGGCGCAATGGTCGATCGCCGACGACATTACGGCGAAACCCGACCTGCTGAAGATCGTCGATGCGTTTGGCGGACACTACCCGGAGCGATACGACCAAGCTCCCGTGAAGCCATATGAAAGCGACCCCGACCTGAAGGCGTCCGGGAAACCAATCTGGAACAGCGAAGGGGGTCCGTGGAAGGGCGACTGGGCGGGCTTTGACTACCTGGTAAAGATGTACAACCGCGACTACATAGAGGGCCGAATGACAAAGGCCCTTACATGGAGCCCCGTCACGTCCCACTATCCCAGCGATTCCATGCCCTATTCAGGGCTCATGACCGCTCGAACACCCTGGAGCGCCCACTTTGATGTCGAGCCCTCAATATGGGCTGCGGCGCACACGACCCAATTTGTAAAACCAGGCTGGAGGTACGACGACGGAGCATGCGGGTACCTCCAGCAAGGCGGGAGCTTCGTGAGCCTTTTCGACCCCAAAGACCCCAAAGCCGTAAGTGTCATTCTCGAGACCATCGACGCCACGGTGAGACAACAGTTGAGAATCGGCATGCCAAAGGGCACGGAAGTGGCCCGCGTCGCGATCTGGCGGACGATTTCCGGCAGTGAATCGTTTGTCCACCTTCCCGATTTACGGTTGACGGCGGGATTTCTCACGTTGGATCTCGAGGCTAGATCGGTCTATTCGGTGACGACAACCGATGGGCAGGCCAAGGGCGCCGCCGATGTCCCGGGCGAGAGCCCATTCCCGTTACCCTACAAGTCCAACTTCCAGGCATGCGCGATAGGACGCTCTCCACCGTTTTTCGCCGATCAATGCGGTTCGTTTGAGATCGTCCTTCGCCACGGTTCCGATGGCCGTTGCCTCGGGCAGGTCGTGACCCGCGAGGGTATAGAGTGGGATCCGGGCGAGGGCCTTGTCGAAACAGTCCTTGGCGACGGCCATTGGAGCAACTACCGGGTGAGCGCCGGGATCCACCTCCTCGAGCCGTACAGCTATGCCGCAATCCTGGGTAGGGTCACGGAGTTGCACCGGTCGCATGGCGCCCCGGAGGGGTATTGGCTCAAATTGCGGAGTTCAGGCGCGTGGGAACTCATGGCTGGTACACGATCCCTCGCAAAGGGACTGTCCAATTGCGATGCCTATCAATGGCACACGCTGACTCTCGAAATGACGGGCGACTTGGTCAGGGCATCGCTAGACGGCAAGGAAATTGCCGCCCTACATGATTCTTCGTATTCGATCGGGATGGCAGGCCTCGGCTCATCGTACAATAGGGTTGAGCTGGACGACGTTGAAATTAGGTGATCCCGTCCGCTCACTCCTCTCGGCCTGGCATCCCAACGGGCCCCTAAGCCCGTATCGTCAAAGCCACGCTTTCACCGGAGGCGGAAGAAGGGCCCATGGTGAGTCGATAGGTTCCCGGCTCGACGCAAAGCTTCATGTCGACATTCCACGAAGCGAGCGTATCGGCATCCAGCGAAAACTCAACGGTTCTGGTCTCGCCCGGTCTGAGGCGAATCCTCTTAAACCCCTTCAATTCCTTCACGGGCCGAGTGACTAGGCTGAAATCGGCGCTTAAGTACATTTGAACGATCTCGTCGGCCTCCCTGCTTCCGACGTTGCTCACATCGACACGGGCTACGGTCGAGCCGCCGCGGGATATCTTCGGATTCCTGATTCGGGCATTCGCATAGGAGAATTTTGTGTAGCTCAAGCCGTGACCAAAGGGAAACACCGCGGCATTGTCCGAAAAGACGTATGGGAACGGACCAGCGTACGGTTTCTTCGAATAGTGGGCCGGAATGTGGCCAACCGACTTTGGGAATGAAACGGTAAGCTTCCCGGAAGGAGACACGTCGCCAAAGATGATTCTTGCGGCGGCCGTGCCCGTTTCCTGACCCATGTACCACCCCTCGATGATCGCGCCGGCACCTTTGCCGAGCTCGCCCAGGACGAGCGGCCGGCCGTTCATCAAATACGCGACGACCGGCTTGCCGGCAGCCAGGACCGCCCTGACCAATGCCGGCTGCGAGCCCGGGAGCTCAAGCGAAGTAGCGTCACCGACGACTTTGTTCGAATACGCCTCACGGCAGAGCGACTCTGTCTCACCCACGACAAGGATCACGACATCCGCATCCGCGGCAATCCGGCGCGCCTCTTCGATCAGCTTGATATTGTCACCTTGGCCGGCCAACTCGACTTCCTCCGCCTTTGACCGCTCGTAAGCCGTGGCCGGCTCGTTCTTGACCAAGATGCATCCGTTTGCGTGGAGCACTTCGGCGCGGCCTGCCACGCGGGTCCGGACTCCATCGAGCACTGAGACCAATTCCAATGGCCCTCCGCTGTATCCTCCCAAGCGTACCACATTTGAATTGGGCCCTATCACCGCGATCTTCCTAAACCTTTCCAAGGAGAGAGGAAGCAATTCACCGTCATTCTTGAGGAGCACCATCGACTCTTCCGCCGCTCTGAGTGCGAGGCTCCTCGCACCCTTCGCTCGCACGGCAATTGTTGCCTTCTTGCCATCGACAAAAGGGTTCTCGAACAGACCCAGGGTGAACTTCCACGCAAGTATGGCCCCGACAGCGTCGTTGATCCTCTTAGTCGCAATTCTGCCGCTCTTTACACATTTCTCAAGCTCTTGGTACGCATATGGTTCGGGCAGTTCAAGCTGAACCCCGGCCTCAAACGCCAGCGCCGCAGCGTCGGCTTTCGTCGCCGCAGACCTGTGGCCTTCATGCAGGCGCATCACACCGAAATAGTCCGATACGATTAGCCCATCAAATCCAAGCTCTTTGCGGAGGATATCGTGCAGAAGCCACTTGCTCGCATGAAGCGGAACTCCGTCCACCTCATTGTAGGAGGGCATCACTGTGGCCGGTCTGGCGGCCTTAAGAACGTGCGCAAACGGGGCCAGGTGCACCCCCCGTAGCTCCCTCGTGCCACAGATGCTCGGGCTGCAATTAAGCCCACCCTCGGGCGTGCCGTGCCCGATGTAATGCTTCAACGTGGCCATGACGTGGTCAGCGTCGACGGTACCATCGATGGAACCCTGGAGCCCAATAACGGCCGCAGCGCCTAGCCGCCCATTCAGATATGGGTCCTCCCCGAAGGTCTCATCGATGCGACCCCAGCGCGGGTCTCGTGCAACATCTATCACCGGCGTCAGCGCATGCTGGGCGCCGCGCGCCCGCATCTCGCGGGCCACA